>Ga0172380_10001466_pt1 | contig 40484 bp, 38 predicted proteins | sample Leawe162metaG_FD_119747 | JGI IMG/M metagenome (GOLD analysis project Ga0172380, IMG submission 119747) | Leachate microbial communities from a municipal landfill in Southern Ontario, Canada - Leachate well 162 metaG | ecosystem: Engineered > Solid waste > Landfill > Unclassified | place...
ATGGAAGTGTTTCTTGCGCAGATCATCGACGGTGACCCCGTGCCGACATTCGTGCTTGATGCCGATCACTGTGTTACCCACTGGAACAAGGCCTGTGCGCTGATCTGCGGCGTTGCCGCGAACGAGATGGTGGGTACCCGCAATCAATGGAAAGCGTTCTATCCCGAGGCCCGGCCGGTGATGGCCGACCTGATCGTCAACGGAAGCCTGGAAGCTCAACTCGATACCTATTACCACAACACCTTCCGTCGCTCCGCCGTGATACCGGGGGCCTTCGAGGCAGAAGCGTTTTTTCAGCATATTGGCTCGGGGGGCTGCTGGCTGTTTTTTACGGCAGCCCCGTTATTCGATGCCGAGGGCAAGCTGGTGGGGGCCATCGAGACGCTGCAGGATGTTACAGACCGACATCGCGCGGAAGACAAATTGCTTGAGCACCAGAATCAACTTGAGCAACTGGTGGAGAAGCGTACCCGCGAGCTGGCTGAGGCCAATGCCGGGCTGGCACGTGAGCATGCCGAGCTGAGTGAACTGCTGCACAAGTACGACAGTGCGCAGCAGCAACTTCTGCAATCGGAGAAACTGGCCGCCATTGGCCAATTGGCGGCCGGGGTTGCGCACGAGATCAACAATCCTGTCGGCTTCGTCAATTCCAATCTGGGAACGTTGAAAACCTACATTGGCCGGCTGCTTGATGTTGTTGCCGCCTACGAGGCGCTGGAAGCGGGAGGTGATCGGGCGGTCTTGGAAGCGGCAAAGCAGAAGGCTGATCTGGAATTTCTGCGTGAGGATTTGCCGGCACTGGTGACCGAATCGCAGGATGGGCTCGGGCGGGTGACGAAGATTGTCCAGGATCTGAAGGATTTTTCGCGTGTCGACCAATCCGGCCGCCAGCTCGCCGATCTCAACAGCGCGATGGAGAGCACGCTTAATGTTGTCTGGAACGAAATCAAGTACAAGGCGGAGGTCGTCCGCGAGCTTGGCGATATTCCCGAGGTCGATTGCGTACCGGCGCAGATCAATCAGGTGTTCATGAATCTGCTGGTCAATGCCGCACACGCGATCGAGCAGCGAGGGGTTATCCACGTACGTTCGGGGATTGCAGATGGCGGTGTCTGGTTCGAGGTTGAGGATACGGGTATGGGCATGTCGGAAGCGGTGATGAACCGGATTTTCGAGCCGTTCTTTACCACCAAGCCGGTGGGCAAGGGGACAGGGCTCGGACTGTCAATTTCCTACGACATCGTCGTCAAGAAACATGGCGGCAAGCTGGATGTTTTCAGCGTCGAGGGGCAGGGAACCCGATTCCACATGTGGTTGCCGCTGACACCGGTCGAGGCGCCTTGAACTGGGCCAGAAAAGCGATCGCACAAAAGAAAATGGCCACATTGCTGTGGCCATTTTCTTTGTATCTGGCGCGCCCGGAGAGATTCGAACTCCCTACCCCTTGGTTCGTAGCCAAGTACTCTATCCAGATGAGCTACGGGCGCGTTGAAGAAGCGGCATTATACGGACCACTTCAGTTTTTGCCAAGTTTAATGCTGAAAAAACTTGGCGGAGACGGAGGGATTCGAACCCTCGATACGAGTTTTAGCCCGTATGCTCCCTTAGCAGGGGAGTGCCTTCGACCTCTCGGCCACGTCTCCGGAAGGGCGCGATGATAGCTGTTTCACCGCGCCCGGTCAAACCGATGCTTGTGCGAGCTCAGGCCTGGTCGAGGCCGAAGGTTTTATGCAGAACGCGCACAGCGAGTTCCAGATATTTTTCGTCGACGACGACGGAAATCTTGATTTCGGAAGTGGAGATCATCTGCAGGTTGATGCCTTCTTCGGCCAGTGCGCGGAACATCTGGCTGGCGACACCCGGATGCGAGCGCATGCCGACGCCAACGGCGGAGACCTTGCAGATCTTGTTGTCGCCGACGATTTCGCGCGCACCGATGTGGCTCTTGACGCTTTCCAGCACGCCCTGCGCCTTGGTGAAGTCGCTGCGATTCACGGTGAACGAGAAGTCCGTGGTGCCATCATGGCCGACGTTCTGGATGATCATGTCAACGTCGATGTTGGCATCAGCGATCGGGCCGAGGATCTGGTAGGCGATGCCCGGACGATCCGGAACGCCGAGGACGGTAAGCTTGGCTTCGTCGCGGTTGAAGGCGATGCCGGAGATGATCGGTTGTTCCATGTTCTTGTCTTCCTCAACAGTAATCAGCGTGCCTTCGCCTTCGTCGGTGAAGCTGGAGAGCACGCGCAGTTTTACCTTGTACTTGCCGGCGAATTCGACCGAGCGGATCTGCAGCACCTTGGACCCGAGGCTGGCCATTTCCAGCATTTCCTCGAAAGTGATGGTGTCGAGCTTGCGGGCCTCGGGTACGACGCGCGGGTCGGTGGTGTAAACGCCGTCCACATCGGTGTAGATCTGACACTCATCCGCCTTGAGGGCGGCGGCCAGTGCGACTGCCGATGTGTCCGAACCACCGCGACCGAGCGTGGTGATGTTGCCGTTTTCGTCGGCACCCTGGAAGCCGGCGACGACGACGACATGGCCCTCAGCCAGGTCCTTGCGGATCCTTTCGTCGTCAATTGAAAGGATGCGTGCCTTGGTGTGGGTGCTGTCGGTCAGCACGCGCACCTGCGGGCCGGTGTAGCTCTTGGCCTTGCAGCCTTCCTGGATGATGGCCATGGCCAGGAGGCCGATGGTCACCTGCTCACCGGTGGAGGCAATGACATCCAGCTCGCGGGCATCCGGGGTCGGCATGATTTCCTTGGCCAGCCCGATGAGGCGATTGGTTTCACCCGACATTGCGGAGGGAACGACCACGACATCGTGGCCCATGGCTTTCCAGCGGGCGACTCGCTTGGCCACGTTTTTGATGCGGTCGGGCGAGCCGACCGAAGTGCCGCCGTATTTCTGAACTATCAGCGCCATTGGTGATCCAAAAGGTTACGGTGAAAGACCGCAATTCTATCTCATCGGAGGCTTGAAAAGTAAGGGTATTCTGCGATTCAAGCGGTTTTTGGAGCGTTCGCGTTATCCCGTTTGCACATGCTACTTGCAAATTTATTCACATTGACTATACTGCGCCATGTATTACTTAGGTAATAGATCGTGAGTCACGCGATCGGCAGGGGGTTGTAGGCAGGATCCCCAGATAACTACCCTTGTCAGCGAAAGGACAGCCATGAGCAACGTCAAAGCAATCGAGAAAGTCGACCCGCGCGAGATTCGTCGCAAACTGGGCCTGAACCAGCAACAATTCTGGTCGAAGATCGGTGTCACCCAGAGTGGTGGCTCCCGTTACGAAAGCGGCCGCAACATGCCGAAGCCGGTGCGCGAACTGCTGCGCCTGGTGCATGTCGAGCAGGTCGATATCCAGCGCATCAAGCGCGAGGATGTGGATGTCATCGAATATCTGAAAAGCAGTGAAGCCGAGCTGTTCAAGACCCTGAAAAAGGCCGCCAAGGCCAAGGTCAAGAAGGTCGCCTGAGGAGGTTCTCAGGCTAGAGGCTGAGGGCCACCGTGATTCCCAGTGCGGAGATGCGGGTGGCGAAGGCCGCGAGTTGATCCTCGGGGAGGCTGCCGAGTCGGGGCGCTTCGGGCTGCAGTGAAGGGCGTGCAAGACCGTAAAGGTGCACGCCCTTTATTTTTGTGCGTACCGGATCGACAAACCCAAGGTAGGCCGATACTTCCTTTTCGTCCGGTGCTTTTCCGTCGACTGCAAACCAGCAGGTTTGCAGCCAGGTAGGCGCCAGTTCGGTACAGGTCTGGAGGTTGCGCAGTATTTTTTCCGGGTCGAGCGCGATCTGGTTGACCGCTGCCATGCCGGCAGCTGTTGCCCTGTCCACCTTGAACCAGACCTCTCCGTTCACCTCGCCGATGCGCTGGATCCCTGTTCTGACAGCCGCCCGGTGCAGCAGGCTGCCGTTGGTGATCAGGCGCAGCTTGACGGTAGGTGGCAGGCTCAGCTCCTGCATCACGGCGATGGCAATAGCGATGGCCTGCGGAAATTCGGCGGCACTGGTCGGTTCGCCATTGCCCGAAAACGCGACGTCCATCAACGATCGGGCGCCTTCCGGAACCTCGCGCACCATGAAATCGCCGTGCACGATGTCATGCAGTAGCGTACGCAGTTCCTCGGCAAGCAGCGCCAGGTCAATTGGCGGCGGGCCGCCACGGGTGAGGTTGGGGACCTGGCAATAGACACAGGCCCAGTTGCAGGCGTTGTTGGGGTTAAGATTGACGCCGACCGAAACCCCGCCCGCGCGGCGCGAGATGACGGGGTACACATAGCGGAAGCCGCTGTAGTCGCGGCGATGGTCGGTGGTCGATAGCATTGGTTGTGGCTGCAGGGTGAGCGATGTCCCCGATGATATAATCCCTGCCTGATTTCCACACGGTTTTCCCCATGCTTATCACCCGCCGCCTCGAATTCGACGCCGGTCATCGCATCCCCGATCACAAGAGTCAGTGCCGGCACCTGCACGGGCACCGCTACGCGATCGAGATTACCCTTTCCGGCGATGTCATTCGTCAGGATGGTGATGCCGCCAACGGCATGGTCATGGATTTTTCCGAGGTCAAGGCGCTGGCCAAGCAGCACGTGGTCGATGTCTGGGATCACGCCTTCCTTGTCTATTCGGGCGATACGGTCGTGCTCGGGTTCCTGCAGACCCTGCCCGACCACCGCACGGTGGTACTCGATTGCGTGCCGACCGCCGAAAATCTTGCTGCCACGGCCTTCCGCATCCTCGACCCGGTGTACCGTGATACCTATGGCAACCACCTGCGCCTGCAACAGGTCCGGCTCTACGAAACACCCAACTGCTGGGCCGACGCCACGCTCGCCTGAGCGCGTTCGGCTATCCGAGCGCCCGCAGTACCAGTACCGCTGCCGCGAGCAGCAACAACGCATAGCCGGCCACCGCATAGTCTGAGCGCAGCGGGGGCTCTGACGGCGCCTCCGGGTCTACGAAATCCTTGGGAAACGGCCTTGGGCCCACCGGTACGATCTGCCGGTCTGCCGGTTTTTTCGGCACGCGTGCGTGATATTCCCGACTGTTCACGATCGCGTAATTGCCCCGGGCCCGGCTTGAAGGTAATTGCGGAATGCGCACCAGCAGCAGCGCATCGATATCCTCTGCCAGCATCGTCTCGAAAGTTGAGAGCTGCCGCTGTGCCGTACCTTGTGCCAGATGCAGCAGGTCGGCGCCGATTTCCTCAAAGGCCGCCGCCGGGTAGAGGCGCGTCTGGTCCTCGGTGAAATAGTCGAATACCGCCTTCCCCTTTCTCAGGCTTGCCGACGTCAGTGCGGCTACCGGCAGCCCGATGATGGCTTTCAGCCAACCTTCCGGGCCCCGTGCAGGTACTTGCCAGTCCAGCGTTCTCAGGGTGCTGATGGTGATGCCGGCGCAGTTGGCGCGCGCATGCTGATAGCTGAACTGGTGGCGATAGAACTGGTTGTAGATTCGCCCCAGTGCCGACTGGATGTGGGCTGCCGTGCGCTGTTCGCGCAGCACGGCGACCAGCATGCAGGAGGGGCGGTACCACGCCTGTCCGGAATTGAGGTCGGCGAAATAGTTGTCGAGCGGTACTGGCGCAGCGATGATCCCCTTCTCGCTTTCCGAGTCCAGTGTGTAGTAATTGGCAACCAGCCAGTCGTTGATCGCACCGTCCTTGCCGATGTAGCCGGTCGCTGCCGCGAAATGACCGCCATGCGCTTCGTCGTCATCGCCCTGCGCACCATTGAGGATGAAGGCCAGCACCGCGCGCCCGGCGTACGAGTTTTTCGCATCAGTTTTTTGCCACAGATTCTCAACGCTGAAGGTGCTGCGAGCACCGCCTCTATCCTCTGCGCGTACGCGTTCGCGCAATGCCAGTGGATCGGCAGCAAGCGGCCGTTGGCTGGGTGTTTCCGGTAGCCGGAAATCCTCTGGCCACAAGGTTCTGGCAATGAAGTGCTGGCCATTCCAGTGGCCACGAACATGTAGCGATCGCTGGCTGAAAAAAGCGGTGCTCAGTTCGTTGAAGTAGGAGCGGTTGAGCGGGTGACGTGGCGCCAGCGCCAGCGGTAGTGTGGCCTTGTCGCAATGTAGTTGCGTCCCGTCTGGCGCGAGCTTCGCTGCGGAAAGCTGCTGATCGGCGCCAGTCCATACCAGCGGCGGATAGTCCAGTGCCGAACCCGGTGGCGTCGCAGCATGCCAGCCGGCAAGGTCGGCGTAGGCGCCATGCGTGCGTGAAAAGCCTGCGACCGGCTGCCCCTGCAGCGGTACGGCGATCGGGTCATGGCGGAAAAACCAGAGCGCCTGGGGGATGGTTTCGCAGTCTTGGCACAGCCCGGTGGTCAGACGAAAGCTGGCCGCAGGCAGCAGGCCGAAGCGACCCTCATTGGCTGGTCTGAAAACCTCGGGAGAGGGCGTGTCGGTGGCAAGAGGCATGGCGATGGCCGCAGTTCGTTGAGGCGAAGCATAAACTGCAATTGCCGGAATCGGCGCTTCCTTGAACCATCAGGCGCGACGACGCTGGAAAATTTCAAAGAGGACGATACCGGCCAGCATGGCCGCAACAAAAACGAATCCTTTTGTAGCTCCTGTGCCGAGCAGGGTGAGCGCTGGTCCCGGGCAGATGCCGGCCAACCCCCAGCCGACGCCGAACAGTGCGCTGCCCGATACAAGCCGTTTGTCAATTTTTCCAATGGCAGGAAGCTGCATGGGGTTTCCAAGCAGCGAGGTTACCTTGCCGCCGGCGGCCCGGAATGCAATCAAGCCCACGGCAATCGCGCCGGCCATGACCATCGCCAGGGAGGGGTCCCAGTTTCCGCCCAGATCAAGAAACCCGAGCACCTTGGCTGGATTGCTCATGCCGGAGACGATGAGCCCCAGCCCGAACAGCAGTCCGATGAAAAATGCGGAAGCGATGTGCATCGGTTTCACCTAGATCAGGAGATGGCGGGCCAGGTAGACCACCAGAAAACCGGTACCCATGAAGGTCATCGTTGCTACCAGCGAACGGGGCGACAGCCGCGATAGTCCGCATACCCCGTGGCCGCTGGTGCAGCCGGAACCGATGCGCGAGCCAAGCCCGACGAACAGGCCGGCGAGGACGAGCACGCCCCAGTCGGCGTCGATCCGGCTCTCTGGCAAGGGGGTGAACAGCTGGTAGAGCAGGGGGGAGAGAATCAAGCCGAGAACGAAGGCCACGCGCCAGGAAAAATCGCCCGGCTTCGTCGCTTGAAAAAGCCCGCCGATGATGCCGCTGATGCCGGCAATACGCCCGTTCAAGAGCAGCAGCAAGGCGGCAGAGAGGCCGATCAAAATGCCGCCAAGGAGGGCGTTCACCGGCGCAAAGCTGGGCCAGTCGATAATCATTGCGAAGAAAATTTTAGCAATCGAGTTGCGAGAACGCTGGATCAGTCCGACTCAACGACCGAAAACTTGATATCGGCGCCGAGCTTGACGACTTCCTTGACGGCACAGTGCTCGATGGACGCCAGAATCGCAGTGCGGTCGCTGGGCGCGAAGTGCTCGGGGAATTTCACGGAGGTCACCAGTTTGTCGGGCATCATCGGATTCTCTGCCTTGACGACCGGACGGACGTTGATGGCGATTCCTTCATCGGAAATACCCAGTTGGCTGCACGATTTTTTTGCATAGACGCCAGCACATCCGGCGAGTGCGCCATAAAAGGCTTCGAGCGGGTTGGGCAACGAGCCATCGACTGAATAATTGAAGGAATGCTTGCGATAAGCGACATCAATGCGCGGGCCTGCATGAAGTTCGACGTTGAACATGGCGCTGCTCCTGGTGAATTGAATATGGGTCGAAGTATAAGCATACGCTTATATAAGCGTCAACTAATTTACCAAGGTTCGATCAACACAGGGGCAAGCGCTTGAGGTGGAAGGAAGCCATGCGGCCACGAATGCCGTCATCTACGCAAGCACGGTGGCGGTATTCGGAGAGAAGGGGGGGCTGTTGCCAGCGGCTGACGGATTCTGCAAACCCGACGATTCAGGGCGCGTCCCGAAACAGGGGCGCGAGTAACTTTGGCGGAGGCGGTGAGATTCGAACTCACGAAAGGTTGCCCTTTGCCGGTTTTCAAGACCGGTGCAATCGACCACTCTGCCACACCTCCGGAGGGCGCCGATGATACCACGTCACAAACAGTTACTCGATTTCTGCAGCATGCGTTGCAACTTTCATCATGCTTCGCTAGTCTTACCGCCGTATCAATTTGATTTCTCTGGAGGATGACGCAAATGCAAGAACAGTATCAATGGGGAACCACCCAACAAGCCGGCCAGGACAGGGTGTTGCAGACCAATCGTGTGCTGCGCAACACCTACATGCTGCTTGCCTTGTCGATGGTTCCGACCGTGATCGGCGCGCTGGTCGGTATTCAGCTGCAGTTCTCGTTCTTTGCCGGCAGCCCGTTCATTTCCTTCCTGCTTTTCCTGGGTGTCGCCTTCGGCTTCATGTGGGGCATCGAGAAAACCAAGGACAGTGCCATGGGGGTTGTGCTGCTACTGGCCTTCACCTTCTTCATGGGGCTGATGCTTTCGCGCATCCTGCAGGTGGCGTTGGGCTTCTCCAACGGCGGCTCGCTGATTGCCATGGCGGCAGGCGGTACAGGCGCCATCTTCTTCACGCTGGCGGGTGTTGCCTCGGTGACGAAGCGTGATTTCAGCAATATGGGCAAGTTCCTCGCGGTCGGTATCGTGGTGTTGCTGTTGGCGATCGTTGCCAACATCTTTTTCCAGATCCCGGCGCTGTCGCTGACCATCTCGGTAGTTGCCGTCGTTCTGTTCTCGGCCTACATCCTGTACGACATCAGCCGCATCATCAGTGGCGGGGAAACCAACTACATCAGCGCAACGCTGGCGGTTTACCTCGATATCTACAACGTTTTTGTCAGCCTGCTGAACCTGCTGATGGCTTTCTCGGGTGAGCGCGACTGAGCCTCACGAAACAGACAAAAATGGCGGCCTCGGCCGCCATTTTCATTTCCGGAAAGCTTAGATCAGGATAGCGGCAGCGACCTTGCGGCCTTCGGCAGCCAGAATGTTGTAGGTGCGGCAGGCTGCGTGGGTATCCATCACCTCGAAACCGATGCGTGCGGCCATCAGCGGTTGCAGCAGTTCCGGAGTCGGGAAACGCAGGGTTTTGCCGGTTCCGAGCAGCAGGATTTCCGGCGCCAGTGCGGCCAGCTTGGCAAAATCGGCTTCGGTCAGCATTTCGAATGAGGCCGATGTCCACTCAGCCAGCATCTGGCCGGGAAGCAGTGCGACGTTGGTGTTGTAGCGCTTGCCGTTTACGGCGATGTAATCGTCGCCGTAGGCTGTGAAGGTGTAGCCGCTGTCGGGATTGGATAGTTGGAGTTTCACGGCAAATTGCGGTGCACAATGCGATAAAATGCGATTATACCGATTTCCTCCAATGCGCCTTGTGGCGCGAGAATCTGACTTTTTCTAGCCTCCGGACGCCCATGAAGGATTTTCCCCGCATCAAGCGCTTGCCGCCGTATGTGTTCAACATCACCGGTGAGTTGAAGATGGCTGCCCGCCGCCGTGGTGAAGACATCATCGATATGAGCATGGGCAACCCGGATCAGCCGACGCCGCAGCACATCACCGACAAACTGGTCGAGGCAGCGTTGCGCGAAAACACCCATGGCTACTCGATTTCCAAGGGTATTCCGCGGCTCAGGAAGGCGATCTGCGACTGGTATCAGCGGCGCTACGACGTCAGTTTCGACCCCGAGAGTGAAGCCATTGTCACCATTGGCTCGAAGGAGGGGCTGGCGCATCTGATGCTGGCGACGCTCGATCGCGGTGATACGGTGCTGGTGCCGAACCCCTCGTACCCGATCCACATCTATGGCGCGATCATTGCCGGGGCGGACATCCGCTCGGTACGGATGACGCCGGATGTCGATTTCTTCGAGGAACTTGAGCGCGGCATCAAGGAATGCACGCCGAAGCCGAAGATGATGATCCTCGGCTTCCCGTCGAACCCGACGGCGCGTTGCGTCGAACTGGAATTTTTCGAGCGCGTCATCGCGTTGGCCAAACAGCACGACATTCTCGTGGTGCACGATCTGGCCTACGCCGACATCGTCTTTGACGATTACAAGGCGCCGTCGATCATGCAGGTGCCGGGCGCGCGTGACGTGGCGGTCGAGTTCTTCACCATGTCGAAGAGCTACAACATGGCCGGCTGGCGTGTGGGCTACATGGTCGGCAACAAGGAACTGGTGTCGGCGCTGGCGCGCATCAAGAGTTATCACGACTACGGTACCTTCACGCCGATTCAGGTGGCATCGATCATTGCACTTGACGGCGACCAGAGCTGTGTCGAGGAAGTGCGCGCCATGTACCAGATGCGCCGCGACGTGCTGGCCAAAGGCTTGCACGAGGCTGGCTGGATGGTCGAAGTGCCAAAGGCTTCGATGTACATCTGGGCGAAGATTCCCGAGGCTTATGCTGCGATGGGCTCTCTTGAATTTGCAAAGAAACTGCTGGCCGATGCGCGGGTCGCGGTATCGCCGGGCGTCGGCTTCGGCGAATACGGCGACGACCATGTGCGTTTTGCACTGATCGAGAATGAAGAGCGGACGCGTCAGGCCGTTCGCGGTATCAAGGATATGTTCCGGAAGGACGGTTTGCTGTAATGCGCCCCATCAAGAAATCCGCCAAACTCGCCAACGTCTGCTATGACATTCGCGGCCCCGTGCTGCAGAAGGCCAAGCAGATGGAGGAAGAAGGCCACAAGATCATCAAACTGAACATCGGCAACCTCGCCGCGTTCGGCTTCGACTCGCCGGAAGAAATCCAGCAGGACATTATCCGCAACCTGCCCAATGCGGCGGGCTATACCGATTCGAAAGGTATCTTCGCCGCGCGCAAGGCGATCATGCATTACTGCCAGCAGAAGCACATCAAGGGCGTCACGCTGGAAGACATCTACGTCGGCAACGGTGTTTCCGAGCTGATCGTGATGGCCATGAACGCGCTGCTCGATGCTGGCGACGAAGTGCTGGTACCGGCCCCTGATTACCCGCTGTGGACGGCGGGGATCAGCCTGTCCGGCGGTACGCCGAAGCATTACCTGTGCGACGAGGAAAACGGCTGGCTGCCTGATCTGGCGGACATTCGCGCCAAGATCACGCCGAAGACCAAGGCCATCGTCGTCATCAACCCGAACAACCCGACCGGGGCGCTGTATCCGGACGAGCTGCTCAAGGAAATCATCGCCATCGCTCGCGAGCATCACCTCATCATCTATTCCGATGAGGTGTACGACAAGGTGCTCTACGACGGCAATACGCACACAGCGATCGCCTCGCTATCGGAAGACGTGCTGACCATCACTTTCAACGGCCTGTCCAAAAACTACCGCTCCTGTGGCTACCGTGCCGGCTGGCTGGTGGTGTCTGGTGACAAGCGTCGCGCCAAGGACTACATCGAAGGTCTCGACATGCTGGCGTCGATGCGCCTGTGTGCCAACGCGCCGGGGCAGCACGGCATCCAGACGGCACTTGGTGGCTATCAGAGCATCGACGATCTGGTCGCGCCGAGCGGCCGCATGTGCCGGCAGCGCGACGTCGCACATGAGCTGATTACGGCCATTCCGGGCGTTACCTGCGTCAAGCCGAAGGCCACCTTGTACATGTTCCCGCGCCTGGACCCGAAGGTGTACCCGATCGAGAATGATCAGGATTTCATTGCCGAGTTGCTGCAGGAAGAAAAAGTGCTGCTGGTGCAGGGCACAGGTTTCAACTGGCCCAACCCGGATCATTTCCGCCTGGTCTTCCTGCCACACGAGGACGATCTGAAGGAGGCCATCGGCCGTATCGCACGCTTCCTTGAGGGCTATCGGAAGCGGCATGGTACGGCCTGAGGTTGTTGAAGTAACGGCGGCCGATGGTTCGGTCGCTGCACCGCAGTGGCTAAGCCGTTCTGAAAGCGTTCATCGTCAGTTGCGCCCGAACCTGCCAGCCGACTATGCCGGACGTCTCGGCGCGGTATTTGCCAACGGCGGGCGCATGGCGGTGGTGGCCGAAGGCGAAGCCGTGCGGGCGGTGGCACTGTGGCGGCTGGTCGAAAACACCTACGAGGGGCGCCGGCTTTACGTGGATGATCTGGTTACCGACGAGACGCAGCGCTCCAACGGCTTCGGGAAAATCTTGCTGGATTGGTTGCAGGGGCATGCGCAGCGGCTTGGTTGTGATGTGCTCGCGCTCGACTCCGGCGTACAGCGCGCCGGGGCACACAAATTTTATTTTCGTGAGGGGATGCACATTCCCTCGTTTTGCTTCAGGAAGGTAATCAAATGAAACCCATCAATGTAGGCCTTATCGGCATCGGCACCGTCGGCGGCGGCACCTGGACTGTTCTCAAGCGCAACGCAGAGGAAATTACACGCCGCGCCGGGCGCCCGATCCAGATTACTGTGGTTGCCGACAAGAACGTCGAGCTTGCCAAACAAGTGACCGGTGGTGCCTGCAAGGTGACCGACGACGCTTTTGCCGTGGTCAACGACCCGGAAGTCGATATCGTTGTTGAACTCATTGGTGGCTATGGCATTGCCAAGGACGTGGTGATGCAGTCGATCGCCAACGGCAAGCACGTTGTCACCGCCAACAAGGCGCTGCTCGCCGTGCATGGCACCGAGATTTTCACTGCGGCGCAGAACAAGGGCGTCATGGTCGCCTTCGAAGCGGCTGTTGCGGGTGGCATCCCGATCATCAAGGCACTGCGTGAAGGCCTCTCGGCCAACCGCATTGAATGGGCAGCCGGCATCATCAACGGCACTACCAACTTCATCCTCTCGGAAATGCGCGACAAGGGCCTGTCCTTCGACACCGTGCTCGCGGAAGCGCAGCGCCTTGGCTATGCCGAAGCCGATCCGACCTTTGACATCGAGGGGGTGGATGCCGCACACAAGGCAACGCTGATCGCCGCCATCGCCTTCGGTATCCCGGTGCAGTTCGACAAGGCCTACGTCGAGGGCATCACCAAGCTCGAAGCCTCGGACATCAAGTACGCCGAGCAGCTTGGCTACCGCATCAAGTTGCTGGGTATCGCCAAGCGCCGCAGCAGCGGTGTCGAGCTGCGCGTGCACCCGACGCTGATCCCGGCCAAGCGTCTGCTGGCCAACGTTGAAGGCGCGATGAACGCCGTGCTGGTCAAGGGCGATGCCGTCGGTGCCACGCTCTACTACGGCAAGGGCGCTGGTGCCGAGCCAACGGCTTCGTCGGTAATCGCCGATCTGGTCGATGTGACGCGTCTGGCCACGGCCGATCCGGAACACCGCGTGCCGCACCTGGCTTTCCAGCCGGATGCCATGTCCAACCTGCCAATCCTGCCGATGAGCGAGATCGAGACCGGCTACTACCTGCGCCTGCGTGTCGAAGACAAGCCGGGCGTGCTGGCCGACGTCACCCGCATTTTGGCCGACCAGCAGATCTCGATCGACGCCATGTTGCAGCGTGAGCCGGAAGAGGGCGAAGGCGAGACCGACATCATCATCCTGACCCACGTCTGCAAGGAAAGCAGCGCTGACGCGGCGATTGCCAAGATCGAAGGGCTGGCTGCGCAAAAGGGCAAGGTCAAGCGCATCCGTCTGGAAGAGCTGCAGTAATGCGTGGTTTCCGTATCCTGGCCCTGCTGGCAAGCATCGCCGCAGCGTCACTCGCTGGCTGCGAGTCGACGCCGGAGCGTGTGTTTACCTACGGAGCCAAGGGTACGGTCATCCAGGCCGAGCGATTCGTCGCCGACGTCTACGGGCACGTGGCAGACCCGCTGCCCTATGGCGGGCTCGATATCGACGGACCGCTGGCCAGCATGAAAGCACGCTGGCCCGATCTCAAGCCGTTGCTGGAGGCCGGCATACTCGGTCTGACCGACGATGGCGAAATCGCCATCCATGAAATCGGCACGCGTTCGCGTGGCGAGGTCAAACAGTTGCGCCGCCTGGTCCGGGCTGAAAATCGTGATCGTCACGTGCTCTATCGCGCAATGACCGCAGCGATTGGCCATGGCGATGACACCTTGTCATTGATGATCGGCCATACCGAAGATACCTTTGGCCACGAGTGGATCACGCAGGCGCCGAAGGGCTGGTGGGCGCAGGACCACACAGGGCGCTGGGTACAGAAGTAGCGCGCGCTCGGGGCGGCCATCGCGTGATGGCGTCCCAAGCAGGGGAAAATACCCTTTTCACGTAAAAGGATATTGCGATATGTATCAAGGAATGATTGAAGCGTATTCGGCAAAATCGCTTCACGTTTCCACCTCATACCTCTTACCCAACTGCGATTTGCAAAGGAACCAACATGCAACCGATCCACGTCTGTAACCACACCACGCCTGAAGCCATCTATCCGTTTGACGCCCGTGGCATTGCCAAGCGCTTCCGTCACGCTGCCATTTTTGGCGCACTCGACTCGCTGCACCCGGGCGAAACCATGCGCTTCTGCAACGACCATGACCCGTTGCCGCTGCTGGCTCAACTGCAACAGCGCTATGCCGATGCCGTGAACATCGTTTATCTGCAGCGCGAGCCGGGCGCCATCGTCATCGATTTCATTCGGGTCGGGTGAGCGTACTCGCCCTTTCCGTTGCTGCAAGTTTCCTGCTGGCGCTCATTCTGGGCGCCAGCGCCGTTTTGGCGACTGCTGCGGCGCTGCACATCGCCTTTGCCATCGGCGTACTGCCCCTCATCTTCGGCGCCATGCTGCATTTCGTTCCGGTGCTTACCCGTACCGGGAGCCCGCATCGCCTGATCGCGGCCCTGCCGTTTGTCGCGCAGGTCACCGGCGTCACGGTGGTTCTCGCGATCCAGGGCTGGCTGCCGCGCTGGCTGCTGCATCCAGCCGCCAGCGTTGATCTCCTGCTGGCAGCCGTCCTGCTCGGCTGGATTACGCTCCGCGCGCGCCGCACGATCGGCTCACCGCATCCCGGCTGGCGCTGGTACCAGGCTTCATTGCTCATGCTGGTCCTGGCGCTGGCGGTCATTCCGCTCTATGCCGCTGGTTACGCTCCCGCCGCCGTGCGCCTCTTTCATCTCCATGCCAACACGTTGGGCTTCATCGGCCTGGCTGCCCTGGGGACACTGCCGGTGCTGCTGCCGACCGTGCTCAGGTTGCCCGATACCCAGGCTGCCCCCTGGCTGCGTCGGCGCCTGCTTCCCGCCTTTGCCGGCGTCGTTCTGTTGGCGTTGGGTGCAGCCACGGCCTGGCCGCTGGCGCTCGTCGGTGCAGGATGTCTCGTTGTCGTCGCTCTCGGCCTGCAGGTTCATTGGTTCAAAACCTTCGGTTTCCCTGCGCTGCTTGCCGATGGTGCCGGCGCTTCACTCGTTGCTGCGCTTTCATCATTCGTCCTGCTGCTGTTGGTCGGCGTCGCGCATGCCAGCGGCCAAGCCAGTGCACAGGGTCTGGTCATCGGCTTTGCCGCCGGATTCCTGTTACCTCTGGTGACCGGGGCGTTGTCGCAACTGCTGCCGGTGTGGCGATTCTCCGGCGTGCAGACGCCGGAGCGTCTTGAGATGCGGCTGCGCCTCGCGCGTTGCGGGCGTTTGCGTGCCGTGCTTTTCCCGCTTGCCGGCCTGTCTTTTGTCTGCGCCCAGGAAGAGCTTGGCCTGGTGGTCACTGCATTGGGGCTGGCCTTGTTTCTCGTAGATCTGCTGCAGGCGCTGCGCGTACCGCCTCCGGCGCGGTAAAATCCCGCTTTCGCCCATTTCCTGATCTTCCGGAATCATTCCCATGCGCTATCTTTCGACGCGCGGCACTGCGCCCGCTCAATCCTTCTGCGACATCCTGCTCGGCGGCCTCGCCCCGGACGGTGGCCTCTATCTGCCTGAGGCCTATCCGCAGGTAACGCGTGCCGAGCTCGATGCCTGGCGTTCGCTGTCCTACGCCGAACTGGCTTTTGCCATCCTCTCCAAGTTCATCGACGATATTCCGTCCGCAGACCTGAAGGCCATCTGTGACAAGACCTACACCGCCGAGGTGTATTGCAATGCGCGTACCGGCGACAAGGCTGCCGACATCACGCCGGTGCACCCGCTGGAACCAGGCCTGGCCCTGCTTGAACTGTCGAACGGCCCGACGCTGGCGTTCAAGGACATGGCCATGCAGTTGCTCGGCAACCTGTTCGAATACGTGTTGGCCAAACGCGGTGAGGAAATCAACATCCTCGGCGCCACCTCCGGCGACACCGGCTCGGCCGCCGAATACGCCATGCGCGGCAAGCAGGGTGTGCGCGTCTTCATGCTCTCGCCGCACGGCCGCATGTCCGCCTTCCAGCGCGCGCAGATGTATTCGCTGCAGGATCCGAACATCTTCAACATCGCCGTCACCGGCATGTTTGATGACGCGCAGGACATTGTGAAGGCTGTTTCCAATGACCACGCCTTCAAGGCGAAATACAAGATCGGCGCCGTCAATTCGATCAACTGGGGTCGCGTTGCGGCGCAGATCGTCTATTACTTCAAGGGCTATTTCGCGGCGACAAAGTCGAACGATGAGCAGCTTGCCTTCTGCGTCCCTTCCGGCAACTTCGGCAACATCTGCGCCGGCCATATTGCGCGCCAGATGGGTCTGCCGGTAGCCAAGCTGATCCTGGCTACCAACGAGAACGATGTGCTCGACGAGTTCTTCCGTACTGGCGTCTATCGTCCGCGCGGCACCGCCGAGACGCACACCACGTCCTCGCCGTCGATGGATATCTCCAAGGCCTCGAACTTTGAACGCTTCGTTTTTGATCTGGTCGGCCGTGATGGCGCCAAGGTACGCGAGCTGTGGGCCAAGGTGGATGCGGGCGGTAGCTTCGACCTTTCGGCTACCCCCTATTTTGCCAAGTTGCCGGAATTCGGTTTTGTCTCCGGCAGCAACAACCACGCCGGCCGCCTGGCCACCATCCGCCTGGCTTACGAAAAATACGGCACGATGATCGACACGCACACGGCTGACGGTCTCAAAGTGGCGCTGGAACAGCGTACCGCCGATATAACGACACTGGTGCTGGAAACTGCACTGCCGGTGAAGTTCGAGGAGACTATCCGCGAGGCGTTGAATCGTGCGCCCGAGCGTCCGGCTGCGCTGGAAGGGATCGAGGCACTGCCGCAGCGCGTGGAAGTGATGGCGCCGGATGTCGACTCAGTGAAGAAATTTGTGGCCGATCACGTCGCAGCCTGAACTGGCGACGTATCAAGCAAAAGGGGCGCGGATAAATCCGCGCCCCTTTTTTATACCCGTTTGACCTGTTGTGCCGCTAAAGGTAAATCACCGCCGGAAAGACGGCGACGGCCAGTACCAGCACCAGCCATTCAATGTTGTGGCGGGCAAGGAAACCTGTGAAATGAAGCACCAGAATAACGATGGCGACGACGTAAAAAAGTGCGAAGAGCATTGTCTTTCCTCTGTAGGCCAGTCTGTTTCTTTCGCCCATTATAGCTTTATCCCGGTGGCAGGGAAGATACCGACCTTTGCTGTTTTGCCAGTTGCATAGAACCGCCGTCCAAGGCAGCATGTTGCTTTCGGCGTGGCAATGGCAGTCTGCGAGAGGAATCGAGCATGGGCGCGTTACCGCTAGGAATGGTCATCAAACTCCTGTCTGACAGGACACTGCAGCCCGCTGCATTGCAGCTCGTTCCTGTGGGCGAGAGCGCTGAGGTGACTACCCGCTTCTGCAGCCAGCCCCTCCTGCTTGAACTTTCCCACCGCTTTACCTGTGTTCTTGATGCCGGCGATGCCGCCGGGTTCTCTTCCGGGGATTTGCAGGCGCTGCAGGCGATGGGCTGCAAGACTATGCCGGCCGGGGCCATCCTGCTGACGGAAGCATTTCCCGATGCCAGCTTGCCTGAGGATGTTCGCTATCTTGCCGGTGACTGGTACTTTCGCCCGCTGGCCAAGCCAGGTACCGACCGGGCGGGTTCGCGTGCGCTGGCGCTCAAGCTCGTGCAACTGGTCGCCTGTGATGCCGATACCCGTGAGATTGAAGAGATCTTCCGGCGCGAACCGACGCTTTCCTACCATCTCCTCCGCCTGGTCAATTCTCCCGGTGTTGGCGCTGGTCGGGTGGTTACCAGTTTTGCGCAGGCGATTCTCATCCTTGGCCGCAGCCAGCTGCGGCGCTGGCTCAATCTCCTGCTATTCGCTTCCCGCAAGGACGATCCCCGGGCTCCGATGCTGATGGCCAGGGCAACAGTTCGCGGTCGCCTGCTTGAAATGATGGCCAGGGAAGCCGGTCTCGATGGCGCTGGGCGTGAGCGCGCCTTCATGGCCGGCATGTTCTCGCTCCTCGGGGCCATGTTCGGTGTGTCGCTGGCTGAGCTGCTGCCGCCGCTCAAGCTGGACGAGAGCATTGTCGCTGCACTCCTGCGCAAGGAAGGCGAGATCGGGAAGTTGCTGGCGGCGCTCGAAGCTGCCGAGGTCGGTGATTCGTCCGGCCTTGCGGGCTGCCTGCCAGAAGGCTGCGATTTCGATCTGCTGGCACTCGAAGCCAATCTCTGGATGCTCGATCTGATCCTGACGGAGCCGCGCGATGCCTGATCAGAAGCTGCTCCACTGCATCGAGCTATGTCAGCAGCTCAAGGCCAGTGATGGCGAAGTGTTCCATGCCCTCCTTGGCGAACTCGAAAGCACCCTGAATCACTACGCCAATACCTCGGCGATGCAGCGCAAGCAAGGCCGCATCATAGAGCAGTTACGTGATCCGATCATCACCATGGACCTCACCGGCTATGTCACCGGCTGGAACCAGGCTTCGCAGGAACTGTTTGGCTATACGCCGGAGGAGGCGATCGGTCAGCACATCCTTTTCCTCTATGCCGACGAGGAGGATGTTGGTGCAGAGGCCCTGCCGGAACTGTTCCTTGATGGTGGCTCATCGTTCTTCGAAGTCCGTCGGCGAAAGAAATCCGGCGAAGTTTTCTGGGCCGGAATGTCTCTTTCGGCAATCCATGACGATGATGGAGAAATGGTTTCTCTGGTCGCCCATCTCTCCGAAATTACCCAGCAGCGCACCACCCAGGAACAGCTCCGTCTGCAAACCCGGGTAATCGAAAATAGCGACCACGGCATCATGATTACCGATGACAGTGAGCGGATTGTCTTTGTCAATGCGGCCTTTGCCAGAATTACCGGCTATACCGCGCAGGAGGCGATCGGGCAGACACCGGATCTGCTTCGCTCCGGAGTGCACAGTGTCGATTTTCGCTCGGAGGTGCGCGCGGCGATGAAGGGAGCCAGCCCCTGGCATGGGGAAATTGTCGGTCGGCGCAAGAATGGCGAGCTTTTCCCTCAGTCGGTTTCGATCGGGGTGGTGCGCAACGAGTCGGGTGAGGTCAGCAATGCGTTTTCAACCTTCGCCGATATCAGCGTGTTGCGCGCTACCGAGGAGCGCATGCACCATCTTGCCAATCACGATGAACTGACCGGCTTGCCCAATCGCACGCTGCTCAACCGGTTGCTGGTGCAGGCAGTGACCGCTGCAAAGCGGCAGGGCTCGCATGGCGCACTGCTGGTCATCGACCTGTTTCGCTTTACCTCGATCAATGATGCGCTCGGCCACGAAGTCGGCGACAGGCTCCTGTGTGAGGTCGGCCGCCGCTTTCGCGGCACGCTCCGCGATGAGGATGTGCTGGCCCGGGTCGGTGGCGACGAATTCGTCGTCGCGCTGCTTAACATCAGCCGTCGCGAACACGCCGCCTTCGTTGCACAGAAGTTGCTGCAGTCGCTGGCCGAGCCGATCACCATCGATGGTCACAAGCTGCACATCGATGCCAGCATCGGTATTTCGGTGTATCCGGAAGATGGTCTGGAAACAAAGGATTTGCTGCGCTATGCCGACGTGGCGATGAAAAAGGTCCAGAAGAGCGGGGAAACCGGCTACCTGTTCTATTCCGCCGAGATGGACGAGCGCGCTCGCGAATACCTGCGGCTGGAGGGCGAGCTGCGCCAGGCGCTGAAAGCCGACAACCTGCAACTCTACTATCAGCCCAAGGTCAGTCTGCGCAGCGGCCGCATCGTCGGGGCCGAAGCGCTGCTGCGCTGGCGGCATCCATCCGAAGGCATGATCAGCCCGGCGGTCTTTGTGCCGATTGCCGAGGAGACCGGCCTGATTCTCAGCATCGGCGAATGGGTACTCGGCGAAGCCTGTCGCCAGATGCGGGAATGGCTCGATGCCGGCATCCAGGTGCCGCCGGTGGCCATCAACATATCCGCCCGCCAGTTCGACGTTCGCTTGCCGGCCAAGATACAGGCGGTGCTTGAAATGCACCGCCTCGAACCCGGTCAGCTCAAGCTGGAAATCACCGAGTCATTGCTCGTACGCGGGGCCGAGACGGTGATACCGGTGATGAATTCACTGGTCGCCATGGGGCTGGGCCTGTCACTCGATGATTTTGGAACCGGCTACTCCAGTCTTGCCTATCTCAAGCGTTTCCCGATCAGTACGCTGAAGATCGACCGCGCCTTCGTCATCGGCATCCCCGACGACGAGAACGACTGCGCCATTGCCCGCGCGATCATCACCATGGGGTCCCAACTGCGTCAGGAAATCGTCGCCGAGGGCGTTGAGAGCGAAGCCCAGCTGGCCTTTCTGCGTTCGCTCGGTTGCGATCAGTTGCAGGGGTACCTGTTCAGCCCGCCGGTTCCTGCCGGGGATTTTGCCAGCATGGTGCGGGAAGACCGTCGCCTCGGCCTGAGTTGAATCTCAGGTAGCAAAGCGCATTGAAAGATCCAGTGCGCGCACGTCCTTGGTCAGGCCCCCAATCGAGATACGATCGACGCCCGTTTCGGCGATGGCCCGCAGTGTCTCCAGGCTGATGCCGCCGGAGGCTTCCAGTACCGCCTTGCCGTCGGCGATTCGTGCGGCCTCGCGCATGTCGGCGAGGCTCATGTTGTCGAGCAGCACCATCTTGGCGCCGCCTGCCAGCGCTTCATCAAGCTCAGCCAATGACTCCACCTCGATCTGCACGAACTTGCAGGGCTTGCCTGCGGCCGCAGCCGTGGCTGCCTGCAAGGCCTGACGAATGCCGCCGGCGGCAAGAATGTGGTTCTCCTTGATCAGGATGGCGTCAAAGAGTCCGATACGATGGTTCTCGCCGCCGCCACATTTCACGGCGTATTTCTGCGCCAGGCGCAGGCCGGGGAGGGTCTTGCGCGTATCGACCACCACCGCCCTGGTGCCCACAACCACGTCGGCGTAGTGACGCGCCTTGGTCGCCACGCCGGAAAGCAGTTGCAGAAAGTTCAGGCCGCTGCGTTCTGCCGAGAGCAGGGCACGGGCGCTGCCTTCGATTTCGCAGAGCAGCTGATCCGGGGCAATGCGGTCGCCATCTTTTGCCTGCCAGCGGAGTTTTACCTGCGGATCGAGGTGCTGGAAAACCCGGTCGAACCAGGCTGTGCCGCAGAGCACTGCATCCTCCCGCGAGATCACGGTGGCCTTGCCAATCCTGTTGGCGGGTATCAGGCTGGCGGTGAGATCACCGCAGCCAATGTCCTCGGCCAGCGCGGCGCCAACATTGCGCTCAATTTCTTCCGTCAGCGAAAGTGCAAAATCCATCGTGTTTCTCCTATGATGGTCGAAATTCTAGCATTCACCGGGGGTTGTCCATGCTCAGCGTCCTGCACGTCAGTCTCGGAGTCCTCATCGCGCTGGCCCTCGCTGGGGTACTCGTTTATTGGTACATCCAGGACATCACGCAGAAAAAACATGCGGTGTTGCGCAACTTCCCGATCATCGGGCACCTGCGCTACTTCTTCGAGAATCTCGGCGAATATTTCCGCCAGTATTTCTTTCTCGGCGACCGCGACGAAATGCCCTTCAACCGCGCCACGCGCGCCTGGGTCTATCGGCTGGCAAAGAACGAGGGCGGTATCCTCGGCTTCGGTTCCACCTACAACATTCACGAGGCCGGCGCGCTAATCTTCGTGAATGCGCCGTTTCCGGTGCAGGAAGACGAGCGCCAGCCGACGCCGCCACTGCTCATCGGCGAAGGCTTTTGCGACAAGCCAATGGTCGGCCGTTCGCTGGTCAATATCAGCGGCATGAGTTTCGGCGCCATTTCCAAACCTGCCGTGCGCGCACTCTCGCGCGGCGCACAGAAAGCCGGTTGCTGGATGGATACCGGCGAGGGCGGCCTGTCGCCGTATCACCTTGAAGGCGGTGCTGACCTTATCTTCCAGATCGGCACCGCCAAATATGGCGTGCGCGACGATGCAGGGAAACTCTCGCCGGAAAAATTGCGCGAAATGGCGGCCCACGAAACCGTGCGCGCCTTCGAGATCAAGCTGTCGCAAGGTGCCAAACCCGGCAAGGGCGGGGTGCTGCTGGCCGGCAAGGTCACCGAGGAAATCGCCCGCATTCGCGGCATTCCGGTTGGGCAGGATTCGCTCTCGCCCAACCGCCACCGCGACATTGCCAACATGCGCGAACTGCTCGACATGGTCGAGCGCGTGCGCGACATTACCGGCAAGCCGGTCGGCATCAAAACCGCCATCGGTGGCTGGCACTTCATGAACGATCTCACCGAAGAAGTGGCGCGGCGTGGCCTCACCGCCGCCCCCGACTTCATCGCCATTGATGGCGGCGAGGGCGGTAGCGGCGCCGCACCGCAGGCACTGGCCGACCACATGGCACTGTCGATCGACGAAGCCTTGCCTCGGGTGGCCGACTCCCTCATCGAAGCCAACCTGCGCCATCGCGTCCGCCTGATCGCCGCCGGCAAGCTGCTGACGCCGGCGCGCGTCGCCTGGGCCTTGTCGGCCGGTGCCGATTTCATCAACACCGCGCGCGGCTTCATGTTTTCGCTCGGCTGTATTCAGGCGCTGCGCTGTCACACCAATACCTGCCCAACCGGTATCACCACCCACAACACACGGCTGCAGCGCGGGCTGGTGGTTGAGGACAAGGCCGAGCGCGTGGCCTATTACTGCGCCAACATGAACAAGGAAATCGACATGATCGCCCACTCCTGCGGCCTTCTGCACGCCCGCGAGTTTCGCCGCGAACACGTGCGCATCGTGCAGGCCTCCGGCCAGAGCGTGGCGCTGAATGTGCTGTACCCGTACCCGGTGGCGCCACCGGCGGAGGGGTTGATTTCGGTTTGAGTACGCTGGCACTCAGCGATCTCGGGCGTCTTTATTCCCGGGAGCGTCGGCTTCCAGCTGGGCATTCGGCGAGGGCTTGGCTTTAGTTTGTGTATGCCGGAATGCAGCATCGGGTCGCAAATAGCGATACTTTTCGTCCTGGCTGGTGCAACGTCTAGCGAACTGGTTTTGATTGCAGTGATTCAAAGGCATTCTGCGGCCGTCATCCACACCGAGGGTCCTGCCATGAATCAAGGTTTGCTGTCTCGCCTGGCGGCGCGTTTGCCGCTGATCATCACCGTCGCCATCGTCGTGCTGATGCTGGCGTACGGGGTGATCGAGCAACCCGCCAACTATCATGATTTCGCCGACCGCGCGACGTGGGCTGGCGTGCCGCATGCCGCCGATGTGTTTTCAAATTTCGGTTTCGCCATCATCGGCATCTGGGGCTGGTGGCAGCTGTCGCCGCAGCGCGCACATCCGGCAATTCGTGCCGGCTGGTTTGGTTACCGGCTGTTGCTCGTCGGCCTGATTCTCACTGCCGCCGGTTCGACCTACTACCATCTCGCGCCGGATGACTATCGCCTGGTCTGGGATCGTCTGCCGATTGCGCTGGCCTGCGCGGGTTTGCTGGCCGGGGTGCGGGCGGAGACGGTTGCTCGTTACGATGCGCGTCTGGAAGCCGCCGTTCTGGCCTTGCTGGCCGTGTTGAGCGTGGCCTGGTGGTATTTCACCGGCTTGCAGGGGCAGGGCGATCTGCGCCCTTATCTGCTGCTGCAAGTGCTGCCGATTCTGCTGGTGCCCTTGTGGCAGGCGCTGCACGGCAGCGATGCCGGTGACCGTGGCTGGTTTGGTGCTGCACTGGCCATCTACGTCGTTGCCAAGCTGGCCGAATTGAACGACCACGAATTTCTAGCCGCTGCCGGGCTGGTCAGCGGCCATACCGTCAAGCACTTGCTGGCGACGCTGGCGGCAGCGCTGATCGTCGGCCGCCTGGTGGGCCGCACGCGGCAGCATTCTCCGGTTGTCGAACCGGGTTCCCGCCCGGCGTAGAATGCCGTTGTCGGGCAAGAATCAGTACATCGCCCTCAGATCGGGAAGCGTATGAAACCCAGCGAAATCGTCAGGCATCTGAACCAGCATGTGATCGGGCAGGAGGAGGCGAAGAAAATCCTCTCCGTTGCGGTTTATTCGCATTTCAAGAAAACGGCGCAGTCGAAGCCGGATGCGGTCGAGATGGTGAAGAGCAACATCCTCCTCATCGGCCCCACCGGCACCGGCAAGACGCTGCTCTGCGAAACCCTGGCGCGGATTCTTGATGTGCCGTTCGTGACAGCCGATGCCACGACGCTGGCGCAGACCGAGTACGTCGGCGAGGAGATCGAAGCCATCCTGCATCGCCTGCTCGACCGTGCCGAGGGCGACATGCAGAAGGCGCAGCGCGGCATTGTCTTCATCGACGAGGTGGATAAACTCAAGGCCGCCAGCGCGCAGGCGCGCGGCCCTTCCGGCGAGCGCGTGCAGAACGCCTTGCTGAAGATCATGGAGGGGTCGCCGGTGCGGCTGAAGGACGGCCAGTACATCGACACCACGCAGGTGCTGTTCATCTGCGGCGGCGCCTTTGTCGGGCTGGACAACATCATGGGCAAGAACCACAGCTTCGGCTTCATTTCAACCTCGGAAGCGGAGAGCCAGAAGATTCTCGATCGCATCAATTCACGGGTAAAGCCGACCGACCTTTACGAGTTCGGCATCATCCCCGAATTCGCCGGCCGCCTGCCGATTGTCGCCCGCCTGCAGGACCTGACCCGCGACATGCTGGTGCGCATCATGGTTGAGCCGAAGAATTCGATCTACCGGCAGTTCCGAGAAATCCTCGCCAGCGAAGGCGTCGAGCTGGTCATCGAGCCGCCGGTATTCGAGCAGATCGCTGAACTGGCGATTGAATACAAGGCTGGCGCGCGCAGCCTGCGCGGCATCTTCGAGGAAATGATCACGCCGGTGGTGTTTGTCGTTCCGGACAACCCGGCGATCAAGAAGGTGGTCATCGCTTCGTTGTTCGAAGATGCCAAGTATTTCGGAGCACCAGCAGCGGCATAGCGCAGGGGAAGAACCATGGAGAAGACAGGGTTTGCGGTGTTCAAGTACAAGCACGCCGGGCTGGTGGGTATCAGCGACAAGCGGCTCAAGGTCTGCAAGTTCAGCGCGATCGCCGGACAATGATCCTCGGTTCCGGCAACCCGACGCCGTACGACCTCCATGCGTTGGTGGCGCTCTGCCTGCTTGCGCTGGTTCTTCTGATTGGCGCTGTTGTCGGACCGAACTGGGTTTCCGGTCTGGCGCCGCTGTTGCGCCGGGGGGCGACACTGGCCGCGCTGCTGATCATGGCGGCCGTGTTTTTCCTGACGCCGACGACCAACGGTATTGTCGGTGCCGGGCGGTTGCTGACGCTGTGGCCAGCCTTTGCTGCCTGCATCGTCTTTTTCCTGATCTGGAGCTGGCGCAGCGGTCGGCTTTAGGCGGCTCGTCTGGGGAGGCTCACGACTGGCAATTTTTGCCGCTTTCGCCCGCTGGCGCGTCACTGCCTCCTGCCGACGCTTTTGCCGCCTCACTGCCAAGCCCGGTGGTTGAGGCATCCCGCCACTTTCTGGCAGTAACTGCACAACGGTGGACCGATTGTTGCTGTATTCGTAACGAAAGGCGCCGAATAACGGTTGCCGCAACGAAATCACGCAGCAGGAGGCAACATGTCACCCTTGGGAATCGCCGGCAGTCTCTTTAGCCTCATCTCGTCAAATCGTAGCGATGGCGTCAGCCAATCGTCGCAAAATCGCGCCAGCGCCTCGCAAGGCAGTGATTTTTCGGCTTCGCTGGCTTTGCGCATGGCCTCGCTGCAGTCCGAATCGATCAATCCGCTGCTCGGCACAGGCAAAGGTGCCAGCAGCTTCGATTTCCTGATGGGGGCGATGGGCCAGCAGGGTGGCGCCAGCGCATCAAGCGACCCGCTCTCCTTTCTCGGTCTTGCTAGCGGTACGGCGGGTGCATCGGGCGCATCGGGCGCTTCGTCATTAAGCAGCCATCTTTCCTCGATGGGCCGCAACCTGTCGCTGTTCGACCCGGAATCGGCTTACCGCATGATGACCAGCATCAATAACGGCGACGCGACCTACAAGGCGCAGTTTTCCGAGTTGAGCGAAATGAAGAACGATGTCGCCGAGATGCAGCAGGCCGGCCTGACCCTCGGCAGCGGCCTGGCTACGCTCGATAACGCCGGCATCAAGGCGCAACTGCAGGCTTTTGCCGAGAAGTACAACGAATGGGTCGGCCGCTTTGATGCGACGGTGAAGGCCGGCGGAGTGCTCTCCGGCACGCAAGCGGCTGAAATCTCGCTTTATGAACTCAAGCAGAGCATCGAAAACCGTTTCAATGGCGCCATGCACGGGGTGCAGGGCATGCGCGACCTCGGCCTGACGATCGACCCGAAGACGCATATGGCGTCGATCGATACCGCCAAGCTGGATACCGTCCTCACCAAAAACCGGGAGGGCGCGCTCGGTGCCATTGGCGAATTCAGCGGCAATTTTGCCAAGTCGGCCGAGCTGCTGATCTCCAGCAACAATTTCATCCCCAACCGCCTCGATAACCTTGATCGGGTGATCGACTACATCGCCGACAACAAGAGCGCGCTGCAGGCTGAGTTCGGCATGGGCGACGCGGCCAAGCCGTCGGCCCAGGTGGCCAAGGCGCTGGCGGCCTATCAGCAGATGTTCATGGGCTGATTCAATCTGGAAAACTCAGTTAACCACGAAGAACACGAAGTTCGCGAAGGAAGAACCGGGTGATGCACCGCATTGCCCTACTCACCTGCCAGGTGGGCCGGGAAAGTTCGGCTTCCTTTATTTCTACGTGCGCTTCGTAACCTTCGTGGTTTGAATTGCGGTTTTCACGTTCAGCCGTTCCACCAGCGCCGCCATCTCTCCTTGAGGATCTCGCTGCCGACTGCCGGCAGCAGTAGCGCGAGCAGCAAGACCAGCATCGGCGACACGGACAGCAGCAGTAATCCTTGCGTCCATCTTTTCAGCGCCTTGCCGATGGTTCCCGGCAGGAACTCCTTGCGCATGACTTCCAGCATGAAGCCGATGAAGAATGCGTCGATCCAGAGTGCCGCGACGGTTGGCCAGAAGGCGCACGCCGGGTAGGCGGGAATTTCTGTCAGCATGCGCAGGCCACCGATGACCGGGCCGCAGGCAGGTGCCCGCAGCCCGAAGAGGATCGAATTGAGCATGACTGCGAAGAGCGGGAGCAGGCCGAGCCCGACAATGCTTGCCAGTGTGCGCAGGCCGACTCCCCGCAAAATCATTGCGACACCCGCGCAGATAAACATCGCAATCCCGGATTTTTCCGGCCAGTTGAAGGCCGACCACGGTGTCACGATGCCGAGTCGGCAGCCGCCGTTTTCGTTGCAGGCGAAGGGAATGGCCATCGTGGCGATGAAAATCAGCCCGATGATGATCATCATCAGCCGATCGCTACCGCGCATCGTGGTCTCGTAGTCTTCGTGCATGGGGGTCAATAGCGGCCGCCACGCACAAAGCGTGCAATGCCGGCCGCGACGGCGTCTTCCTGTTCGAGAAAACCATGTGGCGAGCGGGCCTCGCAGGCTTCAAGGCCGGGAGCAATGCTTGCGCCGGGACCGCCGCTGACCGTCACCACCTGCTTGCGCTGGCTCGGGCTGCGCTCGGCGACGGCTTGCAGCATGCTCGCCGGCGAGCGCAGGCAAGCATCTTCGGTGTGGCCGACGAGCAGCAGGGGCATGAGGATGGATTCCAGCGGCAGGTCGAAAACCGATTGGGAAACCCAGGCCTTGCGCCCCTGCGGGTTGCCCACCGTCACTGGTGAGGTGATGACGATCCCGTCCGGCGCTTCGGCCCCTTGTAGCCGAGAGGCGGCATTGGCGGCAGAGATTGCGCCACGGCTGGTGCCGACGACCCAGACAGCAGCGCCGCTGCGCCGGCGCAGGTCGGCGATGATGCGGCCCAGATCGGCCGCGTGAGCCGGGTCGGTGCGGAAACCGGCGAGGCCATCGTCACCGGTGTGGTCGGAAGGCGCGTCGGCGTAGGCTGTGACAAAGCCGTGAGCCAGAAACAGTGGCCGCATGCGGACCAGCGAATTGCCAGCAAGCTTTGTCGGGCAGCCCTGCGCGTCCAGTGCCAGTCGGCCCGCACCACCAACGAGCAGCAGCAGTGAAATAGCCGGCTCGTTGCCTGCAGGCTGCGCAAGTGCATAGCGCTGCGTGGTGCCGGCATGAGCCGGCAGTTCGATGCGTTCGCCGCAATCAGCCCGTGCCGTAGCGGCAAGAAAGAGCAGGAGCAGGACGCGCAGCGTGGAGCGCATTGCGTCGCGGACTAGTGAGTCGTTGCCCGCTGTGCCTGCTGCCAGGCAACAACGGCCTGGCCGGCACCGCCGAGGATGCGCTTGCGATCCTCGGCTGACAGCGCCTGCGAGATCGCCGCGAACAGCGCCTGCGTCATCTCCTGCGCCAGCCCTTCCTGGGCCAGATTGTGGGCGAGGCAGCGGATCTGGATGTCGGCCAGCGCCGAGGCGGCGACGATCCAGCCATGCTCCGGCATGGCCTTCTGCAGGCCGAGCAGCAGGCCGCCGAGCTGGCTGGCGAGGGTTGCGGCGCTATCGCGATCTTCTTCGGCAATCAGCGTGTGCCACAGTGTGACGGCAATGCTTTTATGCAGTTCGGCCTTGAAGCTGAAGGCGCTGGCTTCGTCGGCGTTGAGGCGGGTAAAGGCCGTCTGTACGGCGGCTTCGGCCACCGGGTCGAGCGTGTCGCGCAGTTTGCCGAGCAATTCCGAAAGGCCGGTCATGGCACCGGCGCCGTAGGCCCGGCTCCAGGCCTGGCCCCACTGGTCCAGGCCGGAGAGCAGCAGGGCCTGGCGCAGCGCACGCGCTTCATCGCTGGCGGCCATGCGGCACCAGTCGAGCAACGGCGGCGCGAGTCTGGCGATTCCTTCGTGGCGGGCATCCCCCTTGGCGTCCAGCGTCAGGCGGAAAGATTGCGAAAAGGCGTCCTGAACGGAACGCGCCGCGGTCAGCTGGGCTTCGCGCGGCGCGAGTTCGGCAAGTGGGTCGTGCAGTGTTTCGATGATGCGTTCCTTTACAACATGATTTCGGTGAGGTGCTCGCGGCGTTCCAGTTCGTTTTCAAGCTCGATCAACTCTGCTCCGAGCGCATCGCGCGCAGAGACCATGCCGATGGGTGTGCCTCCATCCATTACCGGCACATGGCGGTAGCCGCCGTCTTCCATCATGACCAGCGCGTGCGCCAGCGACTTGTCGGCGGCAATGGTGCGCGGGTCGGCGGTCATCACCTGGGCCAGTGTCGCTGTGTCGGGGTCGAGGCGCTTGGCAATCACCCGGTTGAGCAGGTCACGCTCGGTGAAGATGCCGATCAATTGACCCTTTTCAAGGATCAGCATGGCGCCGACCTTGCTCTCGGCCATGCGGATGGCGGCTTCACGCACGGTCATGCTGTCGGGTGCGCTGAGAACCTTCTGGTGGGCAATGATCTCGCGAATCGTACGGTTCGGCATGGCTGTCTCCTCATTAACAACAGGTTATGAGTTCATTCTGGGCGAAAGTACCGGCCCGATGCAAGCGCGAAATTCATCCTGGAAAACTCAGTTAACCACGGAGAACACGAAGTTCACGAAGAGAAGCAATACGTTTAAACAGCCTTCATCCCGTGGGTGATTGCTGACACCTCTTGTATTTGCCTGAATTTCTTCGTGCGCTTCGTGGCCTTCGTGGTTTCGGCTTCTAGGTTCATGCCGGTTTTTTCCGTCGTTCGGCCAGCGCCAGCGTCAGCCCCGAGGCGCCAATGATCAGCATGCCGATGATCGCTGGCAGATCCGGCAAGTGTGAGAAAACCAGCCAACCGAGCAGGGTCGCCCAGATCAGCTGGACGTAGAGCAACGGTGCAAGTGTTGAGGCATTGGCCTCGCGGAAGGCGCGGATCATCAGGAAATGGCCGACACCGCCGTAGAGGCCCAGCGAGGCCAGCAGCGCGGCCTCGGTAAGCGATGGCCAGATGCCGTTCCAGTGGGTGAAGGGGGCAAAGGCCATGCAGGCGGTGCCGACCAAGGCTGTGAAAAAGAGCAGCCGGAGCTGTGTCTCGCTGCCGACAAGCTTGCGGGTGAGGATCTGATAGAGCGCGTAGCAGAGCGCCGCTGCCGCCGCATAGGCCACGCCGACGCCGAAAAGAGCGCCACCGGGGCGGGCGATCAGCAGCGCGCCAGCAAAACCGATCAGCGTTGCCAGCCAGGCCCGGCTTGTCACTTTCTCGCCGAGCAGCGGGCCGGCCAGCAGGGCGACAAGGAGCGGGGTGGTGAATACCAGCGCCGAGGTTTCGGCCAGCGGCAGGGTTTGCAGCGCCAGCTGCATGAAGAGTGTGACCCCGACCAGCATCAGCGCACGCAGCGTCATCAGCCACGGGTGCCGGGTGACGAAGAGCGTCCGCCCTTCGCTCGGGGCGACAGTAATCAGCATGAAGACGAAATGCACCAGATAGCGCACCCAGACCATGAAGGGCACGGCGAAGATGGCCGAGAGGTGCTTGGCGGTGGCGTCGAGGGCAGCGAAGAGCAGCAGTGCGGTGAGAAAGAGGAGAACTCCGCGCAGCCGGTGCGCGGGGTCACTCATCGTTGGCGACCCACTGGTTCAACAGGTGGCGGGCGGCGGGAATGGTTTCGCTGGCGCAGAGACCGATTTCGCCAGCTTCATGCGCCAGCAGGTCGGCCGCTGCGCCATGCAGATGAACTCCGGCAGCCAGCGCCACCTCTGCTGGCCAGCCCTGCGCCAGCAGGGCGATGACAATGCCGGACAGCACATCACCCATGCCGGCCGAACCCATGCCGGGATTGCCGGTGGTATTGATTCGCCAGCGGCCGTCCGGTGTGGCGAGCACGGTGCCACAGCCTTTCAGCGCGATCTGGGCGTTGAACTGGGTGGCAATCTCGCAGGCGGCCGCGATGCGGTCGGCCTGAACGGCCGCTACATCGCAGTCGAGCAGGCGCGCAGCTTCGGCCGGGTGCGGTGTCAGCAGCGTCGCTGTCTTGCGCGTGGCGATGGCAATTTTCAGGTTGCCGTCGCCGGCCAGCAGGTTCAGCGCATCGGCGTCGAGCAGCAGCGGCAGGTTCAGTGCGGCAGCCTGTTCGATCAGTGCGACCTGGGCCGGGTCGCACCCCATGCCGGGGCCGCAGGCCAGCGCCGTCAGCGGCGTGCTGAGCAGGGACGAGGCACTGCGCAGCATCAGTTCCGGTTGCAGGGTGTCGAAGGCCGGCATCTCCGGTTCGATCAAGCCGAGATAGACGCGGCCGGCGCCGAGTTGCAGCGCTGCGCGGCCGGCAAGAAAGGCCGCCCCGACCATGCTGGCTGCCCCGCCCAGGATGCCGGCGCTGCCGTTGCTGCCCTTGTGGCTGTTACGCAGACGCGGCCGGAGGCGGTCGGCAAAAAGCGTCCGCGCGACGGTTTCTCCTTCTGGCGCCAGCAAGGTCGCTGCGTCCAGATCCAGCGATGCCAGCTGCAGTTCGCCGCAATGGTCCGGTCCGTCGGCGGTGAGCAGCCCTGGCTTGCCGGCGATGAAGGTCAGGGTGTGGCTGGCGCGAATGGCGCTGCCACGCACGGCGCCAGTGTCGGCGTCGAGCCCGCTCGGGCAATCGAGCGCAAGCAATGGGCAGCCGCTGCAGGCAGCGAGTGCGTTGGCGGCCGCAATGAATTCAGCGTAACGGCCGTCGATAGGGCGCTGCAGGCCGATACCGAACAGCGCATCGATGATCAGTCCCCAGTTGGCTACTTCGGGAATGGTCTTCAGTTCGCGGCCGCCGGCGGCGAGAAAGCGCTGGCGGGCGGCCGCCGCATCGGCGGGGAGTTTTGTTGCATCACCGGCAAAGACCAGCCGGACATCGCAGAAACGTTGCTGCAGATGCATGCCCGCCTCGAAACCGTCGCCGCCGTTGTTGCCGGGGCCGGCGAGGATCAGCAGCGGTAGCTGGCTGTCGTGCAGCAGCGTGCTGGCAAGGTCGGCGGCAGCGCGGCCGGCACGCTGCATCAGCGGCTGATCGCCGGCAGCGGCTTCAAGGGCACGCAATCCGGCGGCACGGTAGAGAGGTGGGGTGAGCATGGCCTCGATTCTAGCCAAAGAAGCAGTGCTTTGCCGCAATCACCGTTGTGGCGTGGATGGCGACGGTGTCGTCGATAGGTTGGGCATAGCCGCCGGCCATGGCCAGCGCGACGGGGATGCCGCGCTCATGGCAGGCGGTGAGTACCCGCCGATCGCGTGCCGCCAGCCCGGCAAGGCTCAGTTCGAGGCGCCCCAGGCGGTCGCCGGCGTACGGGTCGGCACCGGCGAGGTAGATCACCAGTTCAGGCTGGCTGCGCGCCAGTGTTTCTTCCAGCCCGGCGTCGAGTGCCGCCAGATAGGCGTCGTCACCCGTGCCGTCGGCCAGTTCGATATCGAGGTCGCTGCATTCCTTCTCGAACGGAAAATTGCGGGCGCCGTGGATCGAGAAGGTGAAGACGCTGTCGTCGCCCTTGAGGATGGCGGCGGTGCCGTTGCCCTGATGGACATCGCAGTCGATGATCGCCACGCGCCGAACACGGCCTTCGGCCTGCATGGCCCGGGCGGCGACGGCCGCATCGTTGAAGACGCAGAAGCCTTCGCCACGGTCGGCATGGGCGTGGTGGGTGCCACCGGCAAGGTTGGCAGAACAGCCCTCGGCAAGGGCGGTGCGACAGGCGGCAAGTGTCGCACCCGCAGAGCGTAGCGAGCGTTCGACCATCTCCGGACTCCAGGGGAAACCGATGCGCTTGAGTTCGGCGGCACTGAGTTCGCCGTTGCTGACGCGCGCAATGTAGGCAGCGTCGTGCGCCCGTAGCAGCTCTTCAGTCGTTGCTGCAGCCGGCGTGGCGAAATCGGAGCTGGTGAATTCGCCGCTGGCCAGCAGGCGCTGGCGCAAGCGGGAATACTTCTCCATCGGGAAGCGGTGCCCCGACGGCAATGGCAGCACGAAAACGTCGGTGTAATAAAGCTTCACGTGCCGCCGCCGGGCTGGATGCTTCTGTGGCCCCGAGGTATTCGCTCAGTTCAGCGCAGCCGAGAGGGCGCGCCGATATTCACGCACCAGGTCGTCGTACTGGTCACTCCCTGAAAGCACTTCGAAAAGCTGCACCAGTGCCTTGCGGCCGGCCCCCTCGTTGAAAAAACGGTCGCGGCGAACAACTTCCATGGCGTCGTCAAAAGCTTCACGGTAGCGGCTGGCGGCGGCCAGTGCGCGCGAGCGCTCCAGGCGGGCTGCGTGGTCGTTCGGGTCGGCTGCGAGGCGTGCGTCGAGTTCTGTGGTGTCGATTTTCTCGCCGGCCAGCGCCAGGCGTGCGCGCAAGGCCTGGGCGCGGTCGGCCAGTTGGGTAAAGTCGCTGCCGAGCAGGGCGCCGGCTTCTTCGTTGCGGCCAAGGGTGAGCAGAATCTCGACGCCATCGAGGCGCACGGCTTCATTCTTGGGGTCGAGCTGGCTGGCGTGGACCAGTGTGGCCAGCGCTTCTTCCTGTTTGCCCGCCGCCAGCAGGGCCGCAGCTTCTTCTCGCAGAGGGTCGGCAGGAGAGGGTGTCAGACGGTCGAGGAAGGCGCGTACCTCGCCCTCCGTCTTGGCGCCGGTAAATTCATCAACGATGCGCCCCTCGAAGACGACCTTGACCGTCGGAATGCTGCGAACGCCGAACTGCTGCGAGATCTCCGGATTTTCATCGGAGTTGATTTTGGCCAGCAGAAAACGGCCGCCGTACTCCTCGGCCAGTTTTTCCAGCATCGGCTTCAAGGTCTGGCAGGGCTGGCACCATGGCGCCCAGAAATCGACCACAACCGGCACGCTACGGGAGGCCTGGAGGACGCCTGCCTCGAAATTCTCGATACCGACGTCGTAGGAAAACTCGCTCATATTCTCGATCCTGAAATGCAGAAAGCGCGATTATCGCGCAGAACCGTTCCGAACGAGCCGCAACTCCAGTTATTGGCGGCGCGACGGGCGGGGTTTTAATGCCGACGCCATCAATTCGCGCTAAAATCTGCAACGATGAGCTTTCCAGATTCGATAGACATGAATTTTTCGGCCAACGGCAAGCAATCGGAGAGGCTTGTCGTCCTCACCGTGGTGCTGTTCCTCAGCTTTCTCTGGGCCTTTGTAGCCTACTGGGCGATCAGTTCCCGGGCCGAAATTCTCGCAGGGACCGAACAGGTTCTCCGGCGCATGGATCATGCGGTCGGTGAGCAGACGCGCCGGCAATTTGCACTGGTCGGCGTTTTCCTCGGCACGGCCGATCAGTGGATCACCGACAATCCGGACGCTGACCCGCGTAGCGACCGGCGTTTTCTGCGTTTGGTCGAAAATTTTCGTGAACGTACCGACCACGCCATCGATATCCAGGTCGCCAGCGAAAACGGGCAGGTATTTCCCCTCGCGGTAGCTGTTCCTGGCGATCCTGTTGTTGCTCCCCGCGCAATCGGCGACACGGATTATTTCCGTTATGCCATGGGCGGCGATGCGAGTCGTTTCTTCATCGGAGCCCCGGTGACCAGCGGCGTCAACGGCACCTGGCGGATACCTGTAGCCCAGCGCCTGACGCATCCGCGCAAGGGCGTCGCAGCGGTAGTGGCAGCGGTCGAGTTGTCGGCCCTGCTGGCGCTGTACGAAGAGGAGCGCATCCGCCCCAATGGTGCCATCGTGCTGCTTCGCCGCGATGGCACCCTGTTGGCGCGCGCACCGCACGACGAACGTTTGATCGGCAAGTCGCTCGTTGGCGGCCAACTCTATCGGGAGTTCCTGCCGCGTGCGGAACGGGGATTCGGGAAACTGGATCGTTCGGCGACGGACGCGATGGAGAAATATGTCGGCTATTCGGTGCTGAGTGATTTTCCCCTGCTGACCGTGGTTTCCGCTGCTGCCGAAGATGTCTTCGCTGGCTGGCGCCGGCAGATGCTGGTTATCGCGCTGCTGGCGCTGAGTGTGAGCATCGCTGCGCTGTTGGCCGCATGGCGTCTGACACGGTTGTTGCGCGAACTTTCGGTACGCACTGCCGAGCTGCAGCATCTGGCAACCACTGACCTGATGACCGGGATCAATAACCGGCATCATTTCCTCTCGCTGCTTTATCACGAGTTTGCCCGTGGTCGCCGTTACAAGGCACCGCTGTCGTTGATGATCCTCGATCTCGATTTTTTCAAGCAGATCAATGATGGCTACGGCCATGCCGCCGGCGATGCGGCGCTCAAGACATTCGCTAACGCGGCCACTGAGTGTCTGCGCGGCATGGATGTTCTCGGCCGTCTTGGCGGTGAGGAGTTCGGCATTCTGTTGCCGAGTACGGCGGTCGATCAGGCGGAGGTGGTGGCGGAGCGTATTCGCGTCGCCGTTGCCCGCATCGCCATCGATACCGACCTCGGTACCGTCCGCTTCACCACCAGCATCGGCGTTGCCCAAAGCCAGGAGGACGACGAATCCGTCGATGTTCTCCTGGCCCGTGCCGATGCCGCGCTCTATGCCGCCAAGGCCGCCGGGCGTAACCGGGTCGTCGTTCGTACAAATTGATCGCCTCCCTTGCGGCCGCTTTGACGGCCGTTGCGGGGGAGGGTGAGGCCCGCTGCGGGGCGACCGGGAAGCCGCTCTCGGCTATAATCCGCACCTTGCCCTTTCCTCTTCCGGCGCTGTTTTCGCCGCACCCGCCATGGCCCAGATCATTTTTCTTCGCGGCGCGCCCGCTTTCTCCACCTTCCGCCTGCAGCGACTGACGCAGACACTGGTTTCCGCTGTACCCGGTGTGCGCAGTGTCGAGGCTGACTACTGGCACTTTGTCGCTGCCCGCGACAATCTGGCCGATGATGCCTACGAATCGCTTGCTGCCTTGCTGGAAGCGCGGGCAGAGGCGGCTTCAGTCCAGGGAACCTTGTTCCTCGTGGTGCCGCGTATCGGCACGATTTCGCCGTGGTCGTCGAAAGCCACCGACATTGCCTGGAACTGCGGTCTCGAATCGATAGAGCGCATTGAGCGCGGCATCGCCTTCCGCATTCAGGGCAGCAACTTCTCACCCGAGGAACAGGGGCAGATCGCTGCCCTGCTGCATGACCGCATGACCGAATCGGTGATGCACGATTTTGATGAAACCGCCCAGCTGTTCCGCCATTTCGAGCCGAAGCCGCTGACTACGGTCGATGTGCTGGCCGGTGGCCGCGCAGCGCTGGTCGAGGCCAACGCTCGCCTGGGTCTGGCCTTGTCCGAGGATGAGGTCGATTATCTGGTCGATATCTTCACCAAGGCGAACGGTGGTCAAGGGCGTAACCCCTCCGATGTCGAGCTGATGATGTTCGCGCAGGCCAACTCCGAGCACTGCCGGCACAAGATCTTCAACGCCTCGTGGGTGATCGACGGCAAGGAAAAGCAGGAAACCCTGTTCGGCATGATCCGCGAGACGCACAAGGCGCATCCCGAAGGCACCGTCGTTGCCTACTCGGACAATTCCTCGGTGATCGAGGGCGCCACCATTCCGCGCTTCTACCCGGCGGCTGACGGCCGTTACGGCTACCGCGAGGAAACGACCCACATCCTGATGAAGGTCGAGACGCACAACCACCCGACGGCGATTTCACCCTTCCCCGGCGCCTCGACCGGCTCCGGCGGCGAGATCCGCGACGAGGGTGCCACCGGCCGCGGTTCCAAGCCGAAGGCCGGCCTGTGCGGCTTCACCGTCTCCAACCTGAACATTCCAGAGGCCGTGCAGCCCTGGGAAAAGAGCATCGGCAAGCCCTCGCGCATCGCTTCGGCGCTGGACATCATGATCGAAGGTCCGATCGGCGCCGCTGCCTTCAACAACGAATTCGGCCGGCCGAACCTGACCGGCTACTTCCGCACCTACGAGCAACTCGTGGGCGAGGGTGAAAATGCGGTGGTCAAGGGCTACCACAAGCCGATCATGATCGCCGGCGGCCTTGGCGCCATCGAAGCCGGGCAGGCCTTCAAGGCGCCGGAATTCCCGGCCGGCACGTTGCTCATTCAGCTCGGCGGCCCCGGCATGCTGATCGGCCTGGGCGGCGGCGCCGCTTCGTCGATGACCACCGGCACCAATACCGAAGACCTCGACTTTGCCTCCGTCCAGCGCGGCAACCCGGAAATCCAGCGTCGCGCGCAGGAAGTCATCGACCGCTGCTGGCAGATGGGCGTGCCGAAAGGCGACGCCTCGCAACCGGGCGACGGCAACCCGATCCTGTCGATCCACGACGTCGGCGCCGGCGGCATTTCCAATGCCCTGCCGGAACTGGCGCATGGCGCCGGCTGCGGCGCGCATTTCGAGTTGCGCGAAGTGAAGATCGAGGAGCCGGGCATGTCGCCGGCCGAGATCTGGTGCAACGAGGCACAGGAACGCTACGTCATGGCCTTGCCGCCGTCGCGCCTGGAAGAGTTTGCCCACCTGTGCGAACGCGAGCGCTGCCCGTTTGCCGTCGTCGGCCAGACCACCGCCGAGAACCGCCTGATCGTTGCCGACCGCCATTTCGACAACAAGCCGGTGGATATGGACATGGAGGCGCTGCTCGGCAAGCCGCCGCGCATGACGCGCGATGTCGTGCATCTGCCGCCGGTGGTCGTGCCCTTCGATCCGACCTCGGTCGAACTGAAGGATGCCGCCTACCGCGTACTCCGCCTGCCGGCCGTAGCCGACAAGACCTTCCTGATTTCGATCGGCGACCGTTCGGTTGGTGGCCTGACCGCGCGCGACCAGATGGTCGGCCCCTGGCAGGTGCCGGTGGCCGACGTCGCAGTGACGCTGATGGGTTACCAAGGCTACGTTGGCGAAGCTTTCGCCATGGGCGAGCGCACGCCGCTGGCCATTCTCGATGCGCCGGCCTCGGGTCGCATGGCCATCGGCGAAGCACTGACCAACATTGCCGCCGCCGACATCACCAAGTTGGGCGACGTCAAGCTCTCGGCCAACTGGATGGCCGCCGCCGGAACGCCGGGCGAGGATGCCCGCCTGTTCGACACCGTGCGCGCCATCTCCGACCTGTGCCAGAAGATCGGCATCTCGATCCCGGTAGGCAAGGATTCGCTGTCGATGCGCACCGCCTGGGAAGACGAGGGCGAGAAGAAACAGGTGGTTTCACCGCTGTCGCTGATCGTTACGGCCTTTGCCCGGGTGCAGGATGCCCGGCGCACGCTGACGCCGCAACTGAAGCTCGATGCCGGCGAAACCGATCTGCTGCTGATCGATCTTGGCAACGGCAAGAACCGCCTCGGCGGCTCGGCGCTGGCGCAGGTGTTCAACGCCACCGGCAGCGACGCCACTGATGTGGACGATCCGGCCCGTCTTGCCGCCTTCTTCGGCGCCGTGCAGGAACTGGCCCGCGAGAATCTGCTGCTGGCCTATCACGACCGCGCCGACGGCGGCCTTTTCGCCACCGTTGCCGAAATGGCTTTTGCCTCGCACTGCGGCGTTTCGCTGGACATGGATGGCCTCTGCTACGACCCGATGATGGCCGATGTCGATGGCAACGAGAAGAAGCCCGACCAGCTCGGCGGCCGCTCCTTCGAGATCCTGATGCGCGCGCTGTTCAACGAGGAACTGGGCGCCGTCGTGCAGATCCGCCGCAGCGACCGCGAGCCGGTCATGCGCGTCCTGCGTGCCGCCGGTCTCGGTGCCTGCTCGGCTTTCATCGGCTACCCGAACCCGTGGGACGAGGTGCGCGTCATCCGCAATGCCAAGGCGGTGCTGCGCGAGAAGCGCGTCGAGCTGCAGCGCGCCTGGTCGGAGACCAGCTACCGCATGCAGGCGCTTCGCGACAACCCGGAATGCGCACAGCAGGAATACGACCGCATTCTCGATGCCGGCGACAAAGGTCTGTCGGTTAGCCTCAGCTTTGATCCGACCGAGGACATTGCGGCACCGTTCATCAGCAAGGGTTCCCGTCCGCAGGTCGCCATCCTGCGCGAGCAGGGCGTCAACGGCCACGTCGAAATGGCCGCCGCCTTCGACCGTGCCGGCTTTACGGCGGTCGACGTGCACATGAGCGACATCCTCGCCGGCCGCGTCTTCCTCAAGGACTTCAAGGGTGCTGTGGCCTGCGGTGGTTTTTCCTACGGCGACGTGCTCGGCGCCGGCCAGGGCTGGGCGCGCACCATTCTCTTCAACGGTCGCGCCCGCGACGAGTTCTCGGCCTTCTTTGGCCGCCCGGATACCTTCGCGCTGGGCGTCTGCAACGGCTGCCAGATGATGAGTGCGCTCAAATCGCTGGTGCCCGGCGCCGAACACTGGCCGCGCTTTGTGCGCAACCGCGTCGAGCAGTTCGAAGCGCGCTTCACCATGGTCGAAGTGGCTGAATCGCCGTCGCTGTTCCTTGCCGGCATGGCCGGTAGCCGCATGCCGGTGGTGGTCTCGCACGGCGAAGGCCGCGCCGATTTCTCGGAAACGGGTGATGTCGGCAAGGTGCTCACTGCGATGCGTTTCCTCGACAACGCCGGCAATGCCACCGAGGTCTATCCCTACAACCCGAACGGCTCACCCGACGGCCTGACTGGGGTGACCACGTCCGACGGCCGCTTCACGATCATGATGCCGCACCCCGAACGTATCTTCCGCACGGTGCAGATGTCCTGGCATCCGGAAGATATGGGTGAGGATTCCCCGTGGATGCGCATGTTCCGCAACGCGCGCAAGTGGGTGGGGTAGGGAAAAAGCTCGCTACCCACCTGACTCCTGGCGGGTCGATCAGCAGAAACAAAAAGGGCGCGGAACAATCCGCGCCCTTTTTACTTGAGGCCGGCTTGGCTTACTGAACCTTGGCCTTGGCTCGCAGGTTTTCGATCATTTTCTCGATCAGTTGCTGGTTGGCACGCTGCGACAGTTGCGGCTTGATCGACTCGAAGGCCGGGGCTTCAAGCGGGCGGGTGTCTTCCAGCTGGATCACGTGCCAGCCGAAATCGGTTTTCACCGGCGCTTCGGTGTACTTGCCCTTGGTGAGCGCCTTCAGCGCTTCGGCAAACGGCGGAACGTAGCTGCCGGCAGCGCTCCAGCCGAGGTCACCCCCGTTTTCCTTGGAGCCGGGGTCCTTGGACTGCTTGGCCAGCTCGTCGAATTTCGCGCCCTTCTTCAGATTGTCGATGATCGCCTTGGCCTGGTCCTCGGTCTCGACGAGGATATGGCGGCTCTTGTACTCGGTGCCGCCCATCTTCGTCTTGATGCCTTCATATTCCGCCTTGAGCTGGGCATCGCTGACCGGATTCTTGCGCACATAGTCCTGAATGTAGGCGCGGATCAGTACGGCCTGGCGGGCCATTTCCATCTGGGCGGCGG
>Ga0172380_10001467_pt1 | contig 40477 bp, 41 predicted proteins | sample Leawe162metaG_FD_119747 | JGI IMG/M metagenome (GOLD analysis project Ga0172380, IMG submission 119747) | Leachate microbial communities from a municipal landfill in Southern Ontario, Canada - Leachate well 162 metaG | ecosystem: Engineered > Solid waste > Landfill > Unclassified | place...
CCGCCGGATGGACAAGTTCCTCGGCCGCAGCGATCAGATGGTCAAGATTCGCGGCGTAAATATTTACCCGATGGCGTGTCTGAGCGCCATCCGCAGCGACGCGCGCACGACCGGGGAGTGGATATGCATTCCGCAGCGGATTGAGCAAAACGGGGTGTTGCGCGAAGAAATGATCGTGAGAGTCGAGGTGCGGGCTAACGCTGGCACCTGGGACGGACTGCAGGAACATCTCGAGCGCCGCTTGAAGGAAGACCTTACCCTCAAGGTGCCGGTCGAACTCGTCCCGGAAGGGCAACTCCCCGAAACCAATGTCGGCAAGGAAGGCAAGCCGCGGCGGCTGCTCGACCAGCGCCAGACCATCATTCGGCGTTAACCGTCTCCTCTACTGCATGCGTCGACGGCGGGAGTCTTGATCAACTCTGTCGCACCATTGGTGCGACAGAGTCTCCCTTTGTCCGCGTTGCTGCTAAATGGCGAAAGCGCCACCGTCTACCGATATCTCGGCACCCGTGACGAACTGGGCTTCGTCGGAACACAGATATAGGGAGGCATAGGCAATATCCTCAGGAACCCCCGTCTTTCCCATGGGGATCGCTTCCTCCAAAGTTTTCATCATGTAGTCTGGGACTTCGCCCAACATCGGCGTATTGATTACGCCGGGGAACACCGTATTCACCCGCAAGCCGCGGCGGCCATATTCCACGGCGGCCGTTTTGCTCATGACCCGTACCGCTCCCTTGGCCGCATGATAGGCAATTCCTTCTGGGCTTCCGACGAGACCATAAAGGGATGAGATATTGACGATTGCCGCATTGCCGGTTTTTAGCAGTTCCGGCATCGCGGTCTTCATGCCCAGCCAGACGCCGGTCTGGTTGATGGCAATCACCCGGTTCCAGCCTTCGTTCGTTTCCGACTCCACCCCGCCGGGAATGAAAATTCCCGCGTTATTGACCAATGTCGTCAGGGGGCCGAAGCGACCGACTGCCTCGGCTACCGCCTTCTTCCAGTTGTTTTCGTCGGCCACATCCAGACGATAGAACACAGCTTCACCGCCCTTGCGCTTGACGTCGTCCGCGACGCTACGCCCCAGTTCCTCCTGCACGTCGCATATCAAAACCTTGGCCCCGGCCTCAGCGAAGAGCCGCACATGGGCAGCCCCGATGCCGCTTGCTCCGCCCGTGATCAGCGCCACCTTGTTTAGCAACCTCTTGCTCATTTTGTTTCCTCCTCCTTGTTGATAGATGTATTGCGGACCTGGATAAACGATTGCAGACACTCACTACCGATGGCGAAGGTCAAGGGTGACAGACTCTTCTTATCGATTGGAGAAATGTTCCGGTATTCGATACAGCGGGAAGCCATCATAGGGACGAGAACGACTGTGTCCCACAAGTTTCCATGTGTGGCGGGAGTTGGGCACTCCGCCGTCGACGCGCAGACAGGTACCGGTAATATAGGAAGCCGCTTCGGACAGCAGGAAAATTATCGCGGCTGACACCTCGGCTTCAACGCCAAAGCGTTGAAGCGGGACTTTTTCCGAAAGTTGTTCGTGCTCTTTTTTGCGGTCATCGTCGTAAGTCTCCAGGCCGCTTGACGCAATAAAACCTGGCGCGACCGCATTGAGTCGTACGCCGGCCCATCCCCATTCGCAGGCCGCCGTTTCGGTAAAGTTCAACATCCCCGCCCGGGCAGCTCCGGAATGAGCCATGCCGGGCATGCCGAAGAACATGTCGGCGATAATGTTGACGATGGCTCCACCGTTGTCCTTCATCCACTGGTTGTAGCATTCTCGGGACATCAAAAAGCCGCCGGTCAGATTGTTTTTTACAACGGCTTCCCAACCTCTCAGCGAAATTGTTTCCACCGGTGCGCGAAACTGTCCCCCGGCATTGTTTACCAACCCGTCGATACGGCCGTGGGCGGCCAGGATTTCGGCGACGGTGGCTTTGACGCGCTCCTCGTCGCGAATATCGCAGGGATGGTAGGTGATCCGCGCAGCCGGATAGGTCTCGCCAATCTCGGCGCAAACTTTTTCCAGTTTCTCAGGCTTGCGCCCAATAAGCGCCAAGCTCGCACCCAGGCTCGCCAGTTCATGGACGGTACAGCGGCCGATGCCGGAACCGCTTCCGGTGACGATGATGACTTGACCCGAAAACAAGTCGGGACGAAAAATGGAACGATAGCGCATGACAGCGGACTCCATCTACGAACTTATATTGCCGCGTCGATTTGACGGTCGACCGACGGGCAAGTGGATTGCTACTAAGTTAAACACACCCTTGTTGAGATGGCTATAAACCCATTTGCTTGGCGATCACTGTACGCTGGATTTCGTTGGTACCCGCGCCGATTGGTCCCATCCGGCAATCGCGGTAATGCATTTGCATCTCGTACTCCATCATGTAGCCGGAGGCGCCCATTACCTGCATACCCATATCAACCACGCGCACGTTGTTTTCGGTTGCAATCACTTTTGCCATTGCCGTCTCGATCACCGGCGCCAGACCCTGGTCCATCATGTCGGCAACCTTGTAAGTGCTCAAGCGTGCGCTTTCAGTCAGCATCTGCATGTCGGCGAACTTGTGCGCAACAGCCTGAAATTTGGTAATGGGCTGACCGAATTGCTTTCGATCCAAGGCGTATCTTTTAGCATAGTCGATCGCACACTGGGAATTGCCGACACTGCATGCCGCAACCGCGGCTCGTTCGAGGTTCAGGCCGCTCATCAGGTTTTTCCAGCCCTGGTTGATCCCTCCCAGCAGGTTCATTCCCGGTACCCGCACGTCATCGAAGAAAACTTGGTTGGTATGCAGTGCCCGACGTCCCAGGCCCTTGAGCGGTTTAATAGTGACTCCCGGCAGCTTGGTGTCGACGATAAACATCGTGATGCCACGATGGCCAGCGTGGGGGTCGGTCTTCGTGGCCACGATAAGATAATCTGCGACGTGAGCGCCGGTTGTGTAGATTTTCGCACCGTTGATTATCCAGTGATCTCCATCCGGTTCTGCGCGGGTCAGGATCGCTGCCGCATCGGACCCGGCCTGAGGCTCCGTCAACGAGAACGCAAATTTTTTTTCGCCTTTGATGATGCCCGGAATGAAACGCGCCTTTTGCTCGTCGTTGCCGTAGATATTGATATGCTCTCCACCAAGAATGACTGAGGCCAAATAACACGCGGCGATACCATTCCAGTAATAGGCCAGTGTCTCGATCAAGATCACGAGGTCTTTGTGGCCCAGGCCCATTCCACCATATTCCTCCGGAAAGGGCAGTCCCATCCAACCCGCATCGGCGAGAGCCTGATATGCTTCGGCGGGAAACTGTTCAGCTTCGTCAAGCTCCATGATGCGCTGACGCGGCAGGACTTTTTCCAACAGGGCCAATACATTCTTGCGGATGAGGCGCTGATCCTCCGTCAGGCCCCACTCGGGCATCCCGTGTTCCATGGTTCTTTTCCTCCTGATAACTCTTGTTAGGGTACGGGTCGTTACGCCGACTGGCGTCGAACCATCATGGCGAAGCTTCTTCTTGCACCAGCGTACCTCTTTGATGGATTGGCGATATTGCGCACAATAATGCTCCGGTCCGGCTTCGAGGCTTCGTGTATGGTGGCACGCACACGCGATGTTGACGGTCTGGGGCGGATTCAATAGTCTTTATGTCTAATCTGACACTATTTGAACAGTGTTCAATTATACGGATTTTGCAATATAAAGTAGATGGTTCACTATGTCAACTTGCGCTTATGTAAGGGGTGCGATTAAAAGCAAACTTTCGATCGGCGCGTGAAAGACGGAATATCTCGGGGGAACTCCTCCCTTGATAAGCCGTAAAATCTGTCTTAAGAAACCAGGCCTCTTCACTGCAACATGGCGTGCTAAAATATGACATTGTCGCCGAAGGCTGGGCAACAACGTCTATCCGGTCTATCCGCTATGCCGGCACTTGCGAAGTACTTGCCGAAAGTTGACCTGGTGTGATCTTACTGATGTCTCCGCTTATTGTTGGCGAAGGCGGAACAAACAGTTGTTTCCGAATACGATATGATGAAGAAGCAGAGTAAAGCAAACAATCCGGTCGAACAGGAAGTCACAGGCCCACGTTCCTTAACCAGATTGCTCAGACTGTTTGATATCCTGTCGCAGAAAACGGGCGGTATGTCTCTGGCTGAACTCAACATCAAGTTGAGCACACCCAAAAGCAGTCTGTTGAACCTGCTCAAACCGCTGGTCGCCGAGGGTTTCCTGCGCCATATTGAGGGTAGCTACCTACTGGGCCCATCAATTTACCGCTTGTCTGCCAGAGTACTGTCGGCCTGGAGTTTCTCGAAGCTAATCCGTCCCTTCATGTTGGAACTGTCGCACCGCACCGAGGAGACGGTGATGCTGGGCGTGCTCGATCCGGAAACGGAATATATTACTTACGTCGAGATAATCAACAGTCCCCACCCAGTGCGTTATCAGATACCCGTGGGAACCACTCGGCCACTGTACATTACTACTGGCGGCCGACTACTGCTCGCTTATGCAGACAAGAAGTGGCAGGATAAATATATTGCCTCGCTCACCTTCAAGTTTAGGACCATCAAGCGAATCACGGGTCAATTTCTCAAACGGGAACTTATCCAGATCCGTGCCGAAGGGGTTTCCTGCTCCATGGACATGGTTCTGGGGGGATTGTCGGGAGTGTCCGCGCCGGTATTTGATCCTAATGGACACTGCGTCGCTACGCTCACCATTGCGGGTCCCACCGAACGTTTTCAACGCGATCTCGAGTCCCTCAAGGCGGTTGTCAAAGAGGTCGCCGAGAAGGCCTCGGGAATCACGGCCGAAACCGCTGCCAAATAGCGGCTTCGATACCGGAAAGCCAGTACCGCCTGGGAGTCCCATTTAGCACCCGGCTGGTTTGAACATTGCCGATAAAAAGAGAGGCGCACTCGACGCCTCTCTTTTATCTTGAGGGATTATCGGTTGTTTCCTAAAGGGTGAGAACTTCGGACTTCCCATTCAGGAAGCGGTTCAATTCCTTAGGTTTGGCAGGAAAACACCCTTTCTTTTCATTTCTGTATTGTCCCTTGGGACCGTGGGGTGCTGGGAGACCATCTGTATCGATGTTGTGCCTTAATCGAAGCACATCAAAATGAAGGCTGATCGTCAGGCATGAGGGACAGCCAAACTGTTCCCAATAGCCTTTCTCGCTACCCACTTCAGGCAGACAATCCTCATAGATTTCCAAGACCTTGTGTTGGAGATCCAAGTGCCAGGCAGCTTCAGGAGATCTATGGCCTTCGAGCTCTGATGCAACCATGGGTACCCATGGTTGCATCAGCATGGGTACTCCCTTTTCGGCCATGATCTTGACCCCTTCCAGGATGCTCTTCTTATCTTCGAGACCCGCGACCATGCCCGACCACGAATAACCTCTACCCCAAAGCTCGGCGCCGCGTACCAACGCATCTATATAGTGCTGCTGTCCGTAGCGTTTGGTTTTCCCCGGGCACAAATAATTGTACAGGTCACGGTTCCAAACCTCGAGGTTAAGGAACAGGCTCTGTATCCCTGAGGCCCATAGCGGCTCGAGTTCATCCAGATTATCCGGCGGCGACAGATTTGCCGTTCCGGGAATTTTTTCCAGGCCAGTATATTTCTTAATGGCCTCCATCAACTCAATGTGCCCAGGAACTGTGGACTTGCCTGCCGGCGGCTGCCCTGCGCTGCAGACAAAATGAAAATCCACCCCCTCGGACAGCAATGCGGCAGCCACTTCTCCCACTTCATCTGCCTGTTTCTTGGTGACGGCCTTATTGTCATATTCATCCATGCCTGGATTCATATTGCAGTACTTGCACGGTCCAGAGTCACCTACCCAGTTGGCACAAAAAAGCGGAGTGCACACCATCAGGCCATGTTTGCCTCTAATGGTTCCGATCGTCTTCATGGGCTTCCCTGAGCTGGTGTTTTTGCTGTAATACGCAGGGCGCTCGACAAACTCTATAGGACAGATGAACTTGCCGTTTTTCTCAAGGTAAATAATTCCGTCGTTTTTCCTGATCCAGTATGACGATTGCGAATTCCATCTAAAGTCGGCGATAGTTCCCTTGGGAAACACGATATAGTCGGGAACGTTTTTCAACCCGCTCTGCTTCTGCACGTCATAAACAAATAGCCACCACACCTTTTCCATGTAGATATCGCCGACGCCTTCGCAGGCTGCCGGCTCAATGTTTGCTCCATCAACAGACAGTCCTGCCTTGTGATAGATTTCTTGTTCCAAAGTTAACCATGCCATTTTAATAATCTCCTCTCAAATGTTAGATCATTCCAATAATTGCTACGGTTATCATGACCTTTATGATATTTAATACACCGACTTTGGTCTGGCGAACTGCCGCACCTTAAGAAAAATGGGGTAGACGCATAGCTGAACACAGTTCAAGTTCATATACTACAACAACGTACAAATAAAGCAACTGCCCGCCTGGAAATCGGGTTTAAAGCTACCCTTATGTGTTACAGTAGTGCACCATACGGTATACATATAAATCACATATAAATCGGCTGTGGAAGGCATGGGGACAAGAATCGGAAAAGCATCGATGGATACCAAATCGGCCAATATAAATCAGGGATCTGCTTCGGCCAAAAGCACGAGAAACCCCAAATGGCTGCGGCCCGAAGAAATTACAGACGCGCATCGGCGAGACCTCAAACTCGGGTTTCTCCTTCACGATGTGTCGCGGATGCGGCGCAAAGCCTTCGACCAATTCATGAAGCCTTTGGGCATCACGCGCGCCCAGTGGTGGGTGATTGCCCATCTGACCAGGCAGGACGGCATGATGCAGACCCAGCTCGCGGACCTACTGGATGTCGGCAAAGCGAGCTTGGGCACACTGATCGACCGTTTGGAGTCCGCGGGGTGGATAGAGCGGGTAGCCGACCCGACGGATAAACGCGCAAAGCGCATTTACCTTGCGCGCAATTCCCAACAATTGCTGGAAAAAATGGGAGAGTACGAACGTGCGTTCAACGAGCAGGCATTTCGCGGCTTGACCGGCGATGACCGGGAAACTCTGGTCCAGCTTCTTTCCGTCATCAAGCAATCCCTGCCTGAAATGAACATGGGCGATACTTCAACGCACAAAGACTAGACGCAATCCCCGTTGCTTGCGGAAATAATTTCACCGATACGAATCGGTCGCCGAGTTCTGGAGGATGGAAGCCAGTGGAGCGAGGGTGGGAAAAAATAAAATTGGCGGGTATAAATGCCGAGTGGTATGGTAACATACTAATATGTATGTTATTATTGCGGGAGCTTACATGGTTCTGTTGCATCAATCATTCCAAGCGGAAAACATCTATGCTGCCAGTCGTTCAGGAAGAGGTGAGTGAAATATCTTTTGCCGATCAATTTTACGCGCTGGCAGGAGGAATCCATCCAGCTTGAGCGGGGGATCAAATACTCTCGCCTATATTTGCCAATACATAATTAATGTTAATGCGACAAAATCTCCTTAAGTCTGTTCCCGATAGTTCAGCTTCTAACGCATCACTCGGCGCTTTGCTCGCTGACAGTGTTCGACTACTGCGGTTGGATTTTGGGAAGCACGCCGTTGGTCTCAAGCTTACTCCAGCCTTGGCGCGCCTACTCTATTATGTGCACCGCGAGCCGGGCTGCCGGCAGGCAGATCTCGCAGTGTTTTTCGATATCAGTCCCGTCACTCTCGGCCGAATGATTCAACGGCTTGCTGCAAGCGGCTACGTTGAACGACATCCGGATCCAGAGGATCGACGTGCCGTGCGCGTCCGCGTGACACCGCGCGGTGTGCCGCTGGTTACCCGGACGATGGATATCGCCAAACTTTCGCATGATCGAGCGTTGCGTGGTTTCTCCGCAAGTGAGCAGCGAATGCTGTTCGCCCTGCTCGGCCGGCTTCGGGCCAATCTCGACGACAAGTAGACCGTTCGAAATGGTATGTCATTCGCATCATATGCTTATGTGATGCGTCCGTTGCCTCTCGACGCGAGGCGAAGCTGCCGTCTTTAATCCTGGGTTCCGTATCCGAATAGAGCGTTCCCGAAGAGGCCATTCACCCTGATTGAATTGACTACCCTTGGCGGCCTCCATATAATCCGCGCCCATGAATACGCGACAATCCATTCCTTCTGCTGCCTGCCTCGCCAAACGGCAGTGGCTGGAGATGTAATTTCATTGTCATAATTTGCTCCTGTTATCACTTTATATTTCTGTCTAACTGGGCGACTGCGGGTTTGACCGCGTTGCTTCATGTTTGCCTAAGACCTACACCAGCCACCTGCGCCAGCCAGCCTTCTGTGCCTTAGATAGTGACAAACAATTCGCGAAACGTCTTGATCAATCGGGACGCGCTTTTCGGAGTGGCGTTCGCGGTGCTCGCAGCGGTTGGCTATTCAGCCAAGGCTATCCTGGTCAAACTGGCCTATCTTGATGGCGTGGATGCAGTGACTTTGCTGGCGCTGCGGATGGCTTTCTCGATGCCGTTCTTTATTGGGATGGCATTTTGGGCCGAGCGCCAGTGCACCGAAGCGCTCGGTACGCATGACTGGATGCTCGTATTGGCGTTAGGTCTGTTCGGTTACTACCTTGCGAGTATCCTGGATTTTGTTGGACTGCAATACATCTCCGCTGGGTTAGAGCGTTTGATCCTTTATCTCTACCCCACGATGACGGTGATTATCTCGGCACTGCTATACAAGCGCGCCATCGGCAGAAAAGCCATTGCGGCATTGATATTGTCCTACGCAGGGATCGTGTTGGTTTTTCTGCACAACACGGAGATGAAGCAGGAGGGCCTCTTGCTAGGCGCATCGCTGGTGTTTGTCAGCGCATTGTGTCTCTCCATTTATTTTGTGGGCGCAGGACATGTCATAGCACGCATCGGGACAATACGCTTTACGGCTTATACGTTGATGGTGTCAAGCACGGGCAGTATGTTGCAGTTCGCCCTGACGCGTCCGATGAGCGCACTCGATGTGTCGCTGCACGTCTACCAACTCACGATTGCCATGGCGATCCTTTCCACAGTGTTGCCGGGGTTCATGCTCTCCTATGCTATCCGCCGCATCGGTTCGGGCAGTACGTCGCTGATCGGTTCGATCGGACCGATCAGTACGATTTACCTGGGATACGTGTTCCTGAACGAGGACATCTCGCTGTTGCAAATCGTTGGTTCATTACTGGTGCTAAGCGGCGTACTTATTATCAGTGTGGGTGAAAAGCCTTAAGCTGTAGAGGTTTTTCGTTCCACAAATTTGCCATGCTCCGGGCGGCATCTGGCCAAACATTTACGAGCTTATTCCGAGAACTCTCGCAGCGTTTTGGTGATATACCTTCTGCAGCACCGCAGGCTTGAAATTTTCACCCTCCCAGTCACGCAGCATCCGTTCGTAAGTAAAAAGTGGATAGTCGGTGCCGAACATGATTTTGTCTTGAATACGGGTGTTGATCTCGCGTTTGAACTCCGCCGGAAAATATTTGGGGGATGTGCCATGCACCTCATTGTAGACGTTCGGTTTGTTGATTAGTACCGACGTCATTTCATTGTGAAACGGCCATGGGCAATGAGCGCAAATGATCGTCAGATCGGGAAATTCGGCAGCCACGTCGTCGACGTGAGGTATGGGGTTCTCATAATACAGGTGCACTCCTCGCCCGCCCATTGCGAGATGTCCGACCCATAGCTTGACTGGAACTTTCAGTTCGCTACACAAATCATAGAATGGGTACCATAGCTTGTCGTTGACCGGCACGCCAGTCAACGCCCCACAGGCGGCAACGCCGAAGAGTTTCAGCTCTGTGATACACCGTTCCAGTTCCTTCAAGCCTTTGTATCCAGTGCCCGGATCCAGCGCAGGCCAGCCTCCGAGCACTACGTCGGGATACTTGGCTTTCAGTTCGCCTATGTAGTTATGCCACCCACGAATTTCCTCGAAATCATTCCAACCGAGGGACTTCCAGGTTCCGGAAAAAATGACGGCCCTCACACCGGAAGCCCTGAAATCACCAATAATCTCTTCTTCAGATCGATAAGGACTGTCCTTTGAGCCAAAATACTTTTGCAGATCAGCGACCAGTTTCGGATCGCGCACAAAGCCACCTTTATCCTTGCTCATAATGGTGGCCTGCATATCAATGACTTTCATTTTCTTCCCAATCATCAAAATATATTTTCATCAAGAATGCAGCATCACACTAGTGCCAAGCTGTCAGCCGCAATATCGTCACGCTGATCGCTGTTACGCGGTCTTCGTGGTTTTCTCCAGGAAGGCAGCGATAAGATCCTGTGTCTCCTTGTTGTCCAGCAGGGCGCCGCCGAAATCCTTCTCCATGCGGTACCCGTGGCTTCGGTCATCTGTCGCCGCGGCGATGCACTGCTTGGCGATATGCAACGCCGTGGCCGACTGTTTGGAGATGCGATCGGCCATTGTGCGCGATCTTTCCGCCAATTCGGAACGGGGTACGGACCATTGCACCATCCCGAGAGTTGCGGCAGTTCTGCCATCCACTGTCTCACAAGCGAGGATAATCCGGGAGGCCACGCTTCGTCCGCACAGCCGCGTCAATCGCTGCGTACCGCCCGCTCCGGGAACCAGGCCGATCCCTACCTCAGGCAAGCCGATCTTCGCCTCATCCGCTGCCATGCGCAGATCGCAAGCCAGCGCGAGTTCATAGCCACCGCCCATGGTTGCGCCGCCGATTTCGCAGAACGTAATCTGCGGCAATCGTTCGAGGCGTTGATAAAGTGCCTGCAGCCGGTCGATATAAGCGGAAAATGTCCGTCCCGGAAACGGAGAGTTCTTCCATGATCGAATGAGATCCAGGTCGGCGCCTGCCGAGAATATTTTCTGTGCGCTGCGAATGTGTAGAACTGACCAGTCGGCTTGTTTCTCGAGATCGTCGAGGATGCGCTGGAACGCAGAGATCATTCCCTCGTCGATCGCATTTACCGGAGGACGATTCAAGGTCACTACTGCGACACGGCCATGCCGCTCAAGTTCGATCATTTCCCCCACCGTTCACATGACATATTAATATTCGGTTTAAACCAAGAAGAAACTACAGGTCAATCGTTCCACTCAACGACATTGACTTGTTCTGCGAACAACATTCATAATTATACGTTATTTGTTTTTTAATTACTCCGGCGTATTGGTACGTAATTGGTACGTATATGGGTTATCGGATTGCCGGATATAGACAGGAGAAACTGATGGGCGATATGGTCAAGGACAAGGTAGTGGTGGTCACCGGCGCAGGGGCCGGTATTGGACGCGAGTTCGCGCTTGGATTTGCGAAGTACGGAGCAAAAGTCGTGGTGAACGACCTTGCTTGCGATAAGGAAACGGGCAAGTTTGCCGCGCAGCAGGTCGTTGACGAGATCGTGAAAGCCGGGGGCAAGGCAGTGGCCAATACCGACAGCGTTTCCGAATGGGAATCCGCAAACCGCATAGTGCAGAGCGCAGTCGACACTTTCGGCCGCATCGACTGCGTGGTCAATAATGCCGGCATTCTGCGGGACCGATTTTTCTTCAACATGAGTCCGGAGGAGTGGAAAGCCGTTATCGATGTGCATCTCAACGGTTCGTTTTACGTTTCGCGCGCTGCCGCTCCGCACTTCAAGAACCAGAATTCCGGCAGTTACATCCATATGACCTCGACTTCGGGGCTGATCGGTAATCTTGGACAGGCAAACTACTCATCGGCCAAGATGGGGATTCTTGGCCTATCGAAATCGATTGCACTAGACATGGCCAAGTTCAACGTGCGCTCGAACTGCATCGCTCCTTGGGCATGGACTGCGATGACGGCAAATATCCCCGCCAACTCGCCGGAGAATATCGCACGGATCGAAAAGTACAAGAAAATGGAAGCCGGCAAGATCGCGCCGTTGGCCATTTATCTCGCAAGCGACAGCGCCGCGAAAGTATCGGGACAGATTTTCGGCGTGCGCGCGAACGAGATCTACTTCTTCAACCAGATCCGTATTCTCCGATCCGTGCACCGCAATGAAGGGTGGACTCCGGAGACTGTCGCCGAACATGTCATTCCGGCTTTCGAGCCGAGTTTCTTCCAGAATGTTCCGTCGATAGCGATCACTCCGTGGGATCCTATCTGAGTTGAGGAGTACCCAGCCCGCGTCGTCCTGATTCGGGCTTCAGGTTGCGTCAAACGCCGCTGCTCTCCTTCGGAAGGAGGCAGCGGCATTTGACCCGGAGACCTATTTGACGTGCTTGCGAAAATCCGGCTTGCGTTTTTCACGGTACGCATTGCCGCCTTCCTCGGATTCCGGACTCTCGTAATATAGCTTGAGTGCATGCATCGCCAATCCGCCAATGCCGCGGATCATTTCCGTGTCCACATTGAAGGACTTTTTAGCCAGAGCGATTGCCGTCGGGCTCTTCTCCACAATCTCATCACACCACTTGCGCACTTCAGCATCGAGTTGGTCGTGCGGCACCACCGCATTGACGAGATTCATTTGCAGCGCCTCTTGCGCGGTGTAGCGGCGGCACAAGTACCATATCTCGCGCGCCCTCTTTTCGCCGACCACACGTGACAGCAGGGCGGTACCGAAGCCCGCGTCAACCGAGCCGACGCGCGGGCCGGCTTGTCCAAACTGGGCTTTGTCGGACGCGATGGCGAGGTCGCATATCGTCACAAGCACGTTGCCGCCGCCGATCGCGAAGCCATTGACGCGTGCGATCACCGGTTTCGCGATATCCCTGATTATGCTTTGCATCTCCTCGATCGGCAGGCCGATTGTGCCGCGGCCGCCGTAGCCTGCGTCTTGCGTGCCAAGGTCACCGCCAGTGCAGAAGGCCTTGTCGCCAGCGCCGGTAAGAACGACGACGCCAATGCTTTTGTCGTAATCGGCATCCTTGAAAGCATGAATCAGTTCTTCGCAGGTGTTGGCCGTAAAAGCGTTATAGGCTTTCGGCCGGTTGATGGTGATCGTCGCGATCCCGTCAGCCTTGGTGTAGAGGATGTCCTGGTAGTCCATAAGATTTTCCTTTATCGAATAAATCTGAATCGAAACGTGTTAAAACGCATATTCACATATTATACCGTTGTTCCGATAATTGGGTATCGACGGACTTTGCGGCTTGTATGGCCGAGTTTGGTTATTTGCGGAGCCAAAAAAACGACACGGACATACCGCTGGCGAATCTATTTGAAGTTCTGTAGAATGAACACCGTTCATTTTTGCTGTACTTGCCCTGGCAGATAGACCTGACGCGGGCGGCTCGGGTGCGGCGCAATTGGTGTGGAGGAACTACATGATGAGACGAGCGGCAATCGTATCTCCAGTGCGTACTGCGGTTGGCGGCTTTGGCGGCAGCTTGCGTCCCTTGTCAGCCGGAGACATGAGTTCGGCCCTAATCAAGGCTGTGCTGGAGCGTACCGGCCTGGACCCGGCGAGAGTGGAAGACGTGATATTCGCCCACTCCTACTCCAATGGCGAGATGCCCTGTGTGGGCCGTTTTGCGGCCTTGCAAGCGGGGCTCCCGATCGAAGTGCCGGGGATGCAGCTGGACCGCCGTTGCGCCGGCGGATTGCAGGCGGTGGTCAACGCCGCCATGATGGTACAGAGTGGCGCTGCGGACGTTGTGGTAGCCGGCGGCGTCGAGAGCATGAGCAACATCGAGTATTACACCACCGACATGCGCTGGGGCGCACGCTCCGGTTCAGTGAAGATGCATGATCGCCTTGAACGCGGACGCGAACGTTCGCAGCCCGTGGAACGTTTCGGACACATTTCAGGCATGATCGAAACTGCGGAGAACCTGGCTAAGGAATACAAAATCTCGCGCGAGGAGGCCGACGCGTATGCGGTGCGTAGCCAGCGTCGCGCTACCGACGCTTGGGCAGCGGGCCGTTTCAACGACGAAGTAGTGCCGATCAACGTACCGCAACGCAAGGGCGATCCCCTTGTCTTTGCCAAAGATGAAGGTATCAAGCCTGACACCAGTTTGGAGACCCTTGGCAAACTCAAGCCGTTGGTGAAGGACGGTACCGTGACTGCTGGCAATAGCAGCCAACAGAACGATGCAGCCGCGGTTTGCCTGGTCGTGGCCGAGGACAAGCTAAAGGAACTCAGGCTGGAACCCATGGGTTATCTGGTTGGATGGGCAGTGACTGGCTGCCACCCGGCTACCATGGGCATCGGTCCGGTACCGGCAGTACAGAAACTGTTCAGCAAAACCGGGCTTTCCTTTAATCAAATGGATTTGGTCGAGCTCAACGAAGCCTTCGCCTGTCAGGTGCTTGCGGTTCTCAAGGGATGGGGTTGGAACGATCCCGATCGGTTGAACGTAAATGGTTCGGGCATCTCTTTAGGGCACCCGATCGCCGCAACCGGCGCGCGCGTCCTAACCACCATGCTGCATGAACTCAACCGCAGAAAGGGTCGCTACGGCCTGGAAACCATGTGCGTCGGTGGTGGTCAAGGAATGGCTGCGATCTTCGAACGCGCATAGGGCAGCCGGCATATTGCATAACACCCTCCTGTTTGTATCATTTGTCATGGCCTGGCAGGTAAGACAAATGAATAAATAGGGGGGTCAATACCGGGTGAATCTGCCGCCCGAGGACGCCCCGTCCCCTGCTCCGGTTATCAGTTTTAAAGTCCGGCTGCAATTTCCACACCTTCTGATCGTTCTCGATTGAACGCTTGGCAAACCAGGGGCGACCATCTATGATGCCGCTGGTGACATCGAAACCGGCGTTTGCAGATCAAGTATGCGTCGGCAAATCCGTTCAGCATGATCGGGCAAAGGTTTTCGAAAACACTTGCCATATGCATAGTTAATGCGACAGAAACCAATAGTTGAGTCTCGACAAAAAGGAGTTGAAGTATGATTGATCGCAGTTACATCGGTCGCGAGCTGCCGCCGTTTACGGTAGACGTGGAAGCAGGGCGCCTGCGTTTTTTCGCTAAGGCCACCGACCAAACCGATCCGGTTTATCGCGATTTGGAAGCCGCCAAGCAGGCGGGATACCCGTCGATCCCGGTGCCGCCGACATTCCTGCACTGCCTGGACTTGGAAGCCCCCGTCTTGCTGCGGGACATGCTTGGCATCGATGTCGGGCGCGTGCTGCATGGCGAGCAGCAATTCGTTTACCATCGTATGGCATTTGCTGGCGACCGCCTGACTTTTGCGGCGCGCGTGGAGGATATCTACGACAAGAAGAATGGTGCGCTGGAATTTGTCGTCAAGGCAGTGCATGTTACCAACCAACGCGGGGAAGCCGTCGCCGAACTGCGCAATACCACGGTGGTGCGCAATGGCTGACAATCAAACACATCTAACAACTCTCGCCACCGTCCGCGTCGGCGACACCTTGCCGCAACTGGTGAGCGCCCCTATCTCGCGTACCATCCTGGCGCTGTATTGCGGCGCTTCCGGCGATCACAACCCGATCCATGTGGACATCGACTTCGCGCGCCGCTCCGGCATGGATGACGTGTTCGCACACGGCATGCTGCCGACCGCCTATGTAGGTCGGTTGCTGACCGACTGGGCGCCACAGCCTTGGCTGCGCTCATTGCAGGTGCGCTTCGTTGCCATTACGCATGTGGGCGACATCATTCATTGCAATGGACGGGTGGTGGCGGTTCAGGAAGGCGCGGATGGCAACGAAGTACGCGTGGAGATCAGCGCCGCCGACCAAACCGGGCAGGTCAAGATACAGGGCCAGGCGGTATTCGCGGTACCGCGGCAATAGCGCCAGACGGCTGCCGGCAAGGAGAAATAACCGGACTAGTGAAGTGCGTTCGAAGCGGGTGAAAGTCCGGGGACCGATGCGAGTGGCCGCCAAAGGTCCAACTGCCATTCGCAGGTGACCATGATTTCATCCAGCAACCGGATCAGGGCATGCAGGCTGTCGTCACCCAGCATCAGCAATTCGCCATTTCCCGCCGCATCGATCAGGCTCAGCGCATGCCCGCCATTTTCATGCGGCCCGTATTTCAGCGTCGAGGCCAGAATCGGCGGGGCATTCAATTCCAGTTGTGGCGACTGGGTGAAAGGATGTTTCTGGCTTGCCTCGTTCTGCTGCATCGCCAGCAGCATTTCCCGCGCGGCGGCACTGGCCTTCATATCGAGTGCCGCCCCCGCCCTCTGCCACAGCGCTTGCCAAAGCAGTTTGGTGAAACGCCGGGTGAGCCAAAACCCCATCGTCTGCTCTCCCACTTTCAGGGAGAGCAACAGCCGGTCTTCGACGGAATCGTAGGTCAGTTGTAATTGCATGATCTTCAATTGAAGAGGCTACCATAATTCGCGGGAGTTATAAGCATCCGATCCGATTTTTACTCTAAACAACCTTCAAAACACGGCGTTATTACTTGACCGTAATCACTTTTTCAAACAAACTTGCGTTTATGTCGAGTGATCTGACTGTGCTGGAGCAAAAAATTGAGCAGTTCCTTGCGTTCTGCCAGGACTTGCGCGCCGAAAACCAGGCGCTGCGCAGCCGCGTGACCGGACTCGAAGATGAGCGGCAACAACTCCTCAACAGGATAGACACCGCGCGCGGTCGGCTTGAAGCGCTGATGGATAGGCTACCGGAGGAATAAGCGGGAACGCGTATGAAAAAAACTCCCACGCTGGATATCCTGCTGCAGGGCCATGAATACCGGGTCGCCTGCGCACCGGAGGAACGCGAGGCGTTGATCGCGGCGGCGACCCACGTGGATGCCAAGATGGGCGAAATCGCTGCCCGGACCAAGAGCAGCGGTGAGCGTCTGGCGGTGATGACCGCCCTGAATTTGGCGCACGAACTGCTTGTCAAACCCGCTCCCGATGCGGCTGCGACGGAGGTTTCGGAGACTTCCTCGGCAAGCTTTGACAGCGCGGAATTTACGCGTAGAATCGATTCCATCGTAGCGCGGTTGGATGCGGCGATGGGGGTGCAGGAGAAGCTCTTTTAAGACCTTCGTGTTGCTCTGCCGCGCTCAGGAAATCCCCTGCGGTGATCGCCAAGGCCATACATTCCTAGAACCAATGATCTTGGCATTCGGTCAGCGACCAAAGCGCCGCCGTTGTGAGCGTTCCTCGCGAACGCACCTGAAGCGGCCGGAAGCTGACCACTCTGAACTCCGGTTCAGGATGCCGGTCTGGCGGCACAGTGGGGGACCCATTAATACCCGAAGTTATGGGATATTGGCTGAAAGCGCGGAGAATTTCCGCGCTTTCGCTTTTCTGCATATGACGAACGAAAACCACTCGTCGGAAAATCGATGAAGGGCGAGCAATGCGTTACTGGCTGATGAAATCCGAGCCTGCCGATTGCAGCATCGACGACGTGCTGTCCATGCCTGAGCAGACTGTCGCTTGGTATGGCGTGCGCAACTACCAGGCGCGCAACTTCATGCGCGACCAGATGCGGGTTGGCGACAAACTGTTCTTCTACCATTCGAACTGCGCCGAACCAGGCATCGTCGGGCTGGCCGAGGTGGTCAAGCTGGCCTACCCGGACCAGACCCAGTTCAATCCAAAAAGCAAATACTTCGACCCCAAGGCCACCCCTGAAAATCCTCGCTGGATGAACGTCGATGTGCGCGTGGCAAGCAAGACCCGCCTGCTAGGCTTGGCCGAATTGCGCGCGCAGCCAGAGCTGGCGCGGATGCGCATTCTGCAGCGCGGCAACCGCCTCTCGATCACGCCGCTCGACCCGCGCGAGTGGAATTTCATCTGCAAGGAACTGTTGGGCGCGAAACCGTGACGCTCTGGTGGCTGGCCTATCCCCTGCTCGGCGCCTTCGCCGGTTTCGTTGCCGGATTGTTCGGCGTGGGCGGCGGCTTGACGCTGGTGCCGCTGCTGTACATGCTGTTCGCGGCGCAGGACTTTCCGCCGCAACATGTCATGCATCTGGCATTGGGCACATCGATGGCGACCATCGTATTCACCTCGATTTCCAGCATGCGTGCGCATCACTCGCATGCTGCCGTCCGCTGGGATATCGTCAGGAGCATGGCGCCGGGGCTGATGCTCGGCACGCTGGCCGGATCCTTCATCGCCAGCAGCGTGCCGACGCGTCCCTTGGCGACGATATTCACCGCCGTCGTCTATTATGCTTCTCTGCAGATGATGCTGGATTTCAAGCCCAAGCCCTCGCGCAACCTGCCCGGCCGGGTGGGTTTGCTGCTGGCCGGCGCGTTTATCGGAGGCGTCTCCAGCCTGGTGTCGGCGGGTGGCGGGTTCATGTCGATCCCATTCATGGTGTGGAGCAACGTGGCGATTCATCAAGCGGTCGGCACTTCGTCGGCGCTCGGTTTTCCGATTGCCATCGCCGGGGTGGTGGGCTACCTCTTCAGCGGCTGGCACGCCGCTCATCTGCCGCCATATGCCGTCGGCTATATTTATCTGCCGGCCTTCGTCGGCGTCGTGCTGATGTCGTTCCTGCTGGCGCCGTTCGGCGCGAAAATGGCGCACAAGCTGCCGGTGAAGCAGCTGAAACGCGCCTTCGGCGGATTCCTCGCCCTGCTGGCCAGCAAGATGCTGTACGGTCTGCTGGCTTAGAAGTCGAAGTTACTTCAGCAAACGCCGGCGCGTCAGCACCAAGGCGATCCAGTAGGCGACCAGCCCTATCGCCAGCAACGCCGCGATATGCGTCAGGGCCTGGGCCGGCCACTCTCCCATCAACAGCGGCCGCACCAGGCGTACCGAATGCGCCAGCGGCAGCGCGGCGGCGAGGCCCTGAAACGCCGGCGGCAACTGTTCCAGCGGAAAGAAAACGCCGCTGAGCAGCGTCATCGGCGTCATCAGCAGCGTGAAGTAGTACATGAAAAAGTCATACGAGGGCGCCAACGCGGTCACGATCAGGCCCATCGCGGCAAAAGTCAGGCCGGTGAGAAAAATCACGGGTATGGCCCACAGTGCCAGCGGCGAGGCGACAAATCCGAGTGCGGTAATCACAATCAGAATGGCCAGGCCCGAGAGCGTCGATTTGGCCGCCGCCCACAGCCATTCGCCCGCCAGCACATCGTCGAGCGCCACCGGTGCATTGAGTATGGCTTCCCAGGTCTTCTGCACATGCATGCGCGAAAAAGCCGAATACAGCGCCTCGAACGAGGCGGCGTTCATGGTGCTGGCACAGACGGTGCCGCTGGCCAGAAAGACGATGTAGCTCACGCCGCCAACCTGCGGCAGCAAACTGCCGAGGCCATAGCCGAGACCGAACAGATAGATCATCGGATCGGCCAGGTTGCCGAGCACCGAGGGAATGGCCAACTTGCGCCACACCAGGAAGTTGCGCCGCCATACGGCGATGGCGCGTAACGAGAGACGGGGTGGCTCGAAGAGGGAATTAATCACGGAGTTCCCTGCCGGTCAGTTTGAGGAACACGTCTTCGAGATTCGCCGGCCGATGCAGCGTACGCAATTGCGGCAGGTCGGCGAGTTGGGCGAGCAGTGGAATCACTTGACCGTCGTCGACGTAGCAGAACGCCGTCTCCCCGCTGATCTCGACGCGTTGAGCATATGCTGGGGCCGCCGTCTGAGCCCAGCCCGGCGCGTCCTCGCCATACACTTCGATCACCTGCGGCTCGATGCGGTTGGCGATCAGCTCGCGTGGCGCACCCTGCGCGACGATGTGGCCTTCGTCGAGAATCGCCAGGCGATGGCAGAGGCGCTCGGCTTCGTCCATGAAGTGAGTGGTCAGCAGGATGGTCTTGCCCTGCTGCAGCAACTGTTTCAGGCGTTCCCAGATCAGGTGGCGGGCTTGCGGATCGAGGCCGGTGGTCGGCTCGTCGAGCAGCAGCAGATCCGGATCGTTGACCAGCGCTCGGGCCAACGTCAGGCGCCGCTTCATCCCGCCGGAGAGCGTTTGCAGGCGCGCCTCCTCCTTGCCCGCAAGGCCCGCGAAATCCAGCAGATGGGGTATGCGGCGGCGCGTCTCGGCATCGGCGAGACCGAAGTAACGGCCGAACACCCGCAGGTTCTCGGCCACCGTGAAATCCGGATCGAGGTTGTCGAATTGCGGCACTACCCCGACTTTCATGCGCGCTTCGCGGGCACGTTGAGGCACCGGCTCCCCCACCATGCGGATGTCTCCCGCATCGGGTGTGGTGAGGCCGAGGCAGCAGCGCAGGGCGGTGGTCTTGCCGGCGCCATTGGGGCCGAGCAGCCCATAGCACTCGCCGCGTGCCAGGCTGAAGCTGACGCCGGCGACGACTTCCCGACCGGCGTAGGATTTGCGCAGTCCTTCGACGGTCAGCACCCCAACCCCAACGGTGGGCACTGGCACCCCAACTTCAGCGGCGGATTCCCGTACCGGTGTACGAGGTTGGTTCTGGGGCATCACCGCTGCCATGCCGAATGGACGATGCTGCGGATCAGGTGCAGCTTGCGGTGGAAAAAGTGGTCGGCGCCGGGCACCAGGATCACCGGCAATTCGAGCGGCGTCGCCCAGGCGACGACATTGCCCAGCGGTATGGTTTCGTCCTGGGAGCCATGGATGACGACCGTGTCGGCAGGGACGGTTTCCGCAATATAGCTGCGTTTGCCCTCGACAAGACCCGTCGCCACGCCGACCAGCACCAGGCGTTCGGCCGGGTCGCCGTGCTCCGCCAAGGTTTTCGCCACCCGGGTAATCACATAGGCGCCGAAGGAAAAGCCGGCCAACGCCAGCGGCAACGGACTTGGTGAACTGCTGCCCCGAGGGGAGTCGAAGCGTTGGCGGGCATAGGCACACACCGCCAGCAAGTCGTACGTTTCCCCCTCGCCGTGGTCATGCTGGCCTTCGCTGCCGCCGACGCCGCGGAAGTTCGGCCGCAGAGTGGTGTAGCCCATTTCGCGGAGAGCCTTGGCCAGCGTGGTCACCACCTTGTTGTCGGCGCTGCCGCCATACAGTGGATGCGGATGGGCGATCAGGGCGATGCCTCGCGCAGCCTCGTGCGGTTCGATCAAGACTTCGAGGTTGCCGGCCGGTCCCGCGAGCAACACCCGCTCAAGTTTTCCCATACCTCAGATCTTCAGACGCTCGACAATCCTGCCGCCAACGAGATGTGCGTCAATGATTTCATCGATATCGTCCTTGTCGATATAGGTGTACCAGATGCCTTCCGGATAAACGACCAGTACCGGGCCCAAGTCGCAACGGTCGAAGCAGCCGGCCGAGTTGATGCGTATCTTGCCGGCGCCGGAAAGCCCGAGCGCCTTGATGCGGTCTTTGGCATAGTTGCGCATTTCCGCCGCGCCGCGCGCATTGCAGCAGGTCTCGCCCGGCCCGCGCTGGTTGGTGCAGAAAAATACGTGGTGCTTGTAATAGCTCATGCTTGAACTCTTCGATCTATCCGAAAACCGATTATAAGTCCTACTGGGGGCGTCTTACCGGTTCGCGTCATTGTTCCAGCGCTCCGGCATCGAGATGATGTAAGCTCTATCGAATTGCGTAGACGACTTTGACTCATGTCATTCCTGGCGTTTTTTCTCGACCTCGTTTTTGCGGCGGCCATCGTTTGTTGCTCTGCCGGTTTGACCGGCTGGTTGGTTCGTCACCCGCTCGTCCATGACGTTCCGAACGAGCGCTCGTCCCACCGCGTGCCTACACCGAGAGGCGGCGGGCTGGCCATCGTGGCCGGGTTTCTGCTTGGCATCTTGCTGATTCATCTGTGCGGCGATGTGGTTCCGATCCGGTCCCGGTATTTTTGGGGTTTCCTGGCCTCCTTGCTGCTTGTTGCCGCCGTCTCGCTTTATGACGACGTCAAGACGCGGAGCCCGCTCCTGAAGATCGGCACCCAATTGATCGCCATTGCCATGATGATGGGCACCGGCATTCTGATTGATACCTTGCATGTGCCCTGGCTAGGGCTGGTCGCTGCCCAGTGGTGGTTTTATCCGCTGACGCTGTTTTGGCTGCTTGGCCTGACGAACGCCTACAATTTCATGGATGGACTGGACGGCATGGCGGCCGGCACCGCGGTGATCGCGAGCCTGTTTTTCAGCGTGATCGCCTTCCAGCAGGGAAGCTTCTTCATCTACTTTGCCGCGCTTGCCTTGTGCGCAGCATCGCTGGGATTTCTGGTTTTCAATTGGCCTCCCGCGAGGATATTCATGGGCGATATCGGCAGCACCTTTCTCGGACTCGCCTTTGCATCGCTGGCTATCGTCGCCGCACGCGACGATCATGCCCATGTCTCCTTGTTCGTGGTGCCCTTGCTGTTGTTTCATTTCCTTTTCGATACCGTATTTACCTTCCTGCGGCGCCTGCTGCGCGGCGAAAATGTGTTTCAAGCGCACAGGACGCATCTGTATCAGTTGCTCAACCGCCTGGGCTATTCGCACGGGAAAGTGTCGTTGCTCTACGCCGCGATGGCATTTGCCCAAGGATTGGCGGCGCTATGGATGGTGAATCGCTTGGTCGCCAACCCTTTCCTGATGTATCTGCCATTCTTGTTTCTGCACGCGATGTATGCGGCATGCGTCATTAAAAGAGCCAAGCAGCGGGGGATTGCTTAGAGTTGTCTAAGCTTCGGAAGGTGCAGGGTACTTGACGGCATTCTTGGCGATCTTGGCGCGCGCCGCGGCGATCAGGTCGATGTTCAGCGTATCGGCTATCTCGATCAGGTAAATCAGCACATCCGCGACTTCGTCGCGTACCGCCGCGGCTTTTTCCGGCGACAGGGTGCAACTCTCCTCGGGTGTGGCCCACTGGAACTGCTCGACCAGCTCTGCGGCTTCGACGATCAATGCCATGGCGAGGTTCTTCGGCGTATGGTACTGGCGCCAGTCGCGCGCTGCGGTGAATTCGCGCAGGGTGTCGCGCAAGGCCAGCAGGTTGTCGTGCGTATCTGCGGTCATGCCGTCTCCAGGGTTTCCTGGCGCAGCAGCATCAGCCAGGGCAGGGCAAGAAAAGGCCAAAGCGACGAGGTGAGCCGCGTCAGGCCGTTGAAGTTGAGGAAGTGTCCCTGCTGCCAGACTTGCAGTATGGCGGTGAGATAGGGATTTTCCGGCGCGAGGTTCACCAACGCCGTCGCCAGCAACAGCGACAGAGCCGCCAAGGCCTGGCGCATTCGGCGCGGCAACGGCGTCGCCGCCAGCGAGAGCAGCAGGCCTGCCACCAGTCCGGCCAGACTGCCGGGCGTGGCCCAAGCCAAGCCGGCGGTGCTCTTCAGCAGCATCAGCGAACAGCTTTTTACCAGCAATGCCGCGACGATCAGCGCCAGCGGCAGCCGATATTTGTCCCGCCGCAGCAGACAGCCAAACAGCAGGCCGAGCGCCAGGGTATTGGTGGCGGTGACGCCGGCCTCCACCCACGGAAACTGTTCGGCAACATAGGGCAGCGGCGCCTGCAAGCCCAGTTCGTCCAAGAGACCGCGCAAGTCGCCGTTGCCGAACAGCAGAATCTCCGGATTGAGCTGGGTCAGCAACCATAGCGCCAGCAGGACCAATCCGGCGTCGGCCATGGCGCCTTTGCCGATCAGCCGCATGCGCAGCGCATGCAGGCGGCCGCCGTCCAGCAGCACCGCTCCCCAACGCGCTCCGGCCAGCGCGCCAAGCAGCGCGCCGATGCTGTTGCAGCCAAGATCGACGTTCGATGCCATACGGCTCGGCAGGAAATTCTGCACGGTTTCCAGCGACAGACTCAGGCAGGCGCCGAGCAAGCTCGCCAATGCCACCGAGCGCCACGTACCGTGCCGCGGCAGCAGGGTCGACACCCAGATGAAACCCAATGGCATATAGGCGATGACATTGGTCGCGAGATCGAACAGGGTCCAGTAGCGCGGCCAGGCAACGAACAGAAAGGCAGCCGGCGATGCCCCGGTATCGCGCCAGTCCGAGAAAGGATGCAGGCTGGCATAGATCACCAGCAGCGTGTAGGCCGCCGCCAGATAGAGCGGTAGCGGGGAAGCGGAAGGGATGCGCGCTTGCAAGCCGGAACGGCTGGGCTATGGCCGATCAGGCACCGGCGCCGGGCGCGCCGCCGAGCATCCGGCGCAATTGTTGCAGCGACTGCATCGGCGCCAGCGGATTCAATTCGATGTGCGGCAGTTCGATCGTATCGAGCGTGTTCTTCACCAGTAGCCCGAGCTCGGTCTCTCCCTGCATCTGCAGACGGCGGTTGAAGAACAACGTATCGGCATCTTCCTCGCGGGTCAGCAGGGCGAGATAATCGCGGGTGCGGGCGGTGATGGTCAGATCCGCTGCGGTGGCATCGAAGCTGGGGTGAAAGCCGCGCTCGTTATAGGCGAAGCGCAGCGTCAGTCCGGCGTCGGAGACGCGTATCGCCAACCGCTTGCCGAGCAACGGCGAGAGCGGTTCCCGCGGCAGCAGGCGCCCCAGCGCCAGGTTGAGCACAGTGATCAAGGCCAGGGTCGGCGGCAATTGCGGCAGACGTTGGCCGAAGCGGGTGAACAACGCAGGCAGCGTGAAATTGGGAATCTGCGCGGGCAATTTCATGGGCGGCTCCTTATGGATTCATGACTTGTTCCAGCCCCGGCCGGCCATGCCAGAACCCGTTGCACGGTTCGCCCGGCAGATGCCGGCGGGCCGCTTCCCAGGCGGCTTGCGGTGTCAGCAGGGTATCGCGGCAGCGCCGGAACAGATCGATGATCTCGGCGGTATGCTCGGCCTGCGGACTGATGCGTGCCACGGCGACATCGGCAGCCAGCAGGGCGGGCATTTCCAGCAGCAGGTTATAGACTTTCGCCGATTGCGTCTGGGTGCCATTCAAGGTCAGGAAAGCTTCACCGTCGCGCGTCGACAATGCCAGGCCGTCGGGAAAATCCAGGCAACGAAACTCGCAGGCATCCTTCTGCAGATTGAAGCGGCGCGCCGTGAAGCAGCGTGCCGAATAGGCCAGCGGTAGGCGGCCCAGGGCGAATACCTCGGTTTCCATTCCCGCCGGACGTCCCGCCTGCAAGGCCGTGAGCTGTGCCGCGCCCGCTTCGGGCGGCAGCACCCAGCGTGTGGCACCGAGCTCGCCGATGAAGCGCAGCGTTTCGGCATTGAAAATGTTCAGCGTCGGTCCGGCGATGAAGGCCAGTTTTCGTTCGGTCAGCAAGCGCACCGCGCCCATGTCGTTGGCTTCGACAGCGAATTGGCCGTTGTCGATGAGCCTTCTGAGGGTCTTGAGATCCGACTCGGATTCGATCAAGGTCTGGGTCGACAGCACGGCCTGCTTGCCGGCGGCGGCAAGCTGCGCGGCGATCTCCAGCCAGTCGTCGAGGCGCAACTCGTGACGGCGCGAGCAAACCGTTTCGCCGAGATAGACGATGTCGACAGGCTGCTGCGCCATCGCGGCATAGAAATCGAATACCCGCTGGCGCGGCCAGTAGGTGAGCAGCGGGCCTAATGACAACTTCATGGCCTCCCCTCCGGGGGACAAGGCGGGGCCGCCAATAATCTGCGAGCCGTAGGGGAGCCATAGTCACCCCCTTCCTCGGGAAAGGGGATGGGGGGTAGGTTCTTCATTTCCAGGGCCGGTAATAGGCGCCGAGCGTGTGCGACTGTCCCTCGGAAACCTTGTTGAGTTCGGCCATCCAGGTCGGCAGCGGCGTGAAATGTTCGGGATCGCGAGCGCAGGCGTCGATCGCCGCGCGCCACACCTTGGTGACCTGGGCGACATAGATGGGACTGCGCTGCCGTCCCTCGATCTTGAGGGCGCGCACTCCGATCTCCATGAGCTGCGGCAGGAGTTCCAGGGTATTCAGGCTGGTCGGTTCTTCGATGGCATAGTAGGTCGCGTCGTCCACGGCAAAGCGCCCTTTGCACAGGGTCGGGTAGCCCGCGCGCTCGTCGTCGGCATAGCGGTCGATGAGGATGCCATTGAGGCGCGTCTCCATTCCCGCCGCAGTTTGTTCCCAGCGCACGCTCTTGGCCGGCGAGCAGGCGCCGTTGCAGTTGGGCGAAGTGCCGGTGGTGAAAGCGGAAAGCGAGCAGCGTCCTTCGACCATGACGCACAGGCCGCCGAATCCGAACACCTCGATCTCCACCTCGGTGTTGGCGATCACTTCCGCCACTTGTGCCAGCGACAGCACGCGCGGCAGCACGGCGCGCTGGATGTTGAAATGTTCGCGATAGAAATTGATGGCTTCGTAGCTGGTCGCCGAGCCTTGCACCGACAGATGCAGCCGCAATTGCGGATGAGTGCGTCGGGCATACGCCATCAGTCCGGGATCGGCCAGGATGATGGCGTCGATGCCGGCCTTGGCGGCGCGATCGACCGCGCCGGTCCAGCGTTGCCAGTTGTCCGCTTGTGGGTAGGTGTTGAGCGCCAGCAGCACCTTGCGGTCGCGCGCATGGGCATAGCGCAGGCCTTCCGCCAAGGCCGCATCGTCGAAGTTCAGGCCGTCGAAGTTGCGCGCATTGGTGTCGTCGCGAAAGCCGAGATAGACCGTATCGGCGCCGTGATCGACGGCGGCCTTGAGTGCCGGCAAAGAGCCGGCGGGACAGACCAGTTCGATTGGTGCAACAGCGGACATGCCAGCTCCGTGAAAAAAGTTTGTTACTGTAAACGTCCGACGCTCAATAAGGATTGACTTGAGTCAAGTTTGCGCCGCAGTCTTGGTGCGGACGATCGGGGCGCCGCTGGCAATGTGGCGGGCATAAGCTCGATCCGCGCCCGTGATGTGCCGCAGCAGCCATTGGTGCACGAATTCAACCGTTTCCTTGGTGACATCGGTGGTCAGGGATTGCTGTTCGAGCTCCTTCAGCTTGGCAAAAAACCCTTGATGCAGGTTGATGTGTTCGGCGGCGCCCGGGTAAGCGAACATATGCATCAAGGCCTCTTCGACCGCGAAATGGATTCTGGCGAAGTCATGCAGCTGGATCAGGATGAAATGCACGTTCGACCAAGTACCTCCGCTGGCAACGGTATCTTCGATCAAGCGAAAGTAGTCGAGCAGTACCCGGTGCTGCTTGTCGATCTCCTCGATGCCGACCGAGTATTCATCTTTCCAGTGCATATTGGCTCCCTAATCGAATCAGTGCACATATTACCCTGCGGCCGCCTCGAATCCAATCGAAAACTGGCCGCTTCTCCAGCGGCAGCGGCAAGCCGAGACGCCCGGCTGGAAGGGGTTTTCAGTTAGAATGAGACCAGCCTCAACCGGCCTTCGCCAACCCACGCCAGACCCGCCATGCCCCAAGACCCTGCCGAGCTGTTGCCGCCGATCGTATTGAGTTTTGCCGCCTCGGATCCGACCGGCGGTGCCGGCATTCAGGCCGATATCATGACCCTGGCCAGCTTGGGCTGCCATCCGCTCACGGTGGTGACTGCGATCACCATACAGGACACGGCCGGCGTCGAGGACATCCTGCCGATCGATGCCGATTGGGTATCCGACCAGGCGCGCGCGCTGCTTGAGGACATGCCGGTGGCCGCTTTCAAGATGGGCCTGCTGGGCAGCGTCGAGAACATCGTGGCGATCGCCGAAATCATTGCCGATTACCCCGATATTCCGCTGATCCTCGATCCGGTGCTCGCCTCCGGACGCGGCGACCAGTTCGCCAATGAGGACATGATCGATGCCTTGATCGAACTGCTGCTGCCGCAAACCACCATCATCACCCCGAACAGCCTGGAAGCCCGCCGCCTGGCGCTCGACGAAGGCGGCGACGACAAGGATGAAGCCGCAGCGAGCCTCGCCGAATGCGCAAGGCGGCTGATCGTCGCCGGCAGCGAGTTCGTGCTGGTCACCGGCACGCACGAAAACACCGAGCACGTCATCAACACCCTGTACGGCAGCCACGGTGTGGTGCGCAGCGACAGATGGGATCGCCTGCCCGGCAGCTATCATGGTTCCGGGTGCACGCTGGCTTCGGCCATTGCCGCGAATCTGGCCAACGGCGCGGAGATTGCCGAAGCGGTCAAGGATGCCCAGGAATACACCTGGCAAGCGCTGGCCGCCGGCTTTCGTCCCGGCATGGGACAGCACCTCCCCGACCGTTTTTTCTGGGCGCGCGAAGAGAGCGACGACAGTGAGGCGTGAATGAGCGGACTCCGCAAGTTGCGCGGCCTGTATGCCGTCACCCCGGACGACGCATTGACGCCGCGCCTGTCGGCCCTGGTGGCCGAGGCGCTGGCCGGCGGCGTGCGTCTGGTGCAGTATCGCAACAAGGGCGCGCCGTCCGCGCTCAGACGCGCCCAGGCTGCGGATTTGTTGCGCCTGTGCCGCGCCAGCGACGCGCTGCTGATCGTCAACGACGACCTGGAATTGGCGGTGGAAATCAATGCGGACGGCGTGCACCTCGGCCGCGATGACGGCGACATCGACAGTGCGCGTGCCGCCCTGGGGCTGCAAAAAATTCTCGGCGTCTCGTGCTACGCCGATCTCGACCGCGCCGCTGCGGCAGCCCAGGCCGGCGCCGACTATCTGGCTTTCGGCAGCGTTTATGCTTCGGCCACCAAGCCCCACGCGCCGCCTGCTCCGCTGGCCTTGCTCGGCGAGGCGCGGCGGCGTTTCGGTCTGCCGATTGCGGCGATAGGCGGCATCGCTTTGGACAATGCCGCGCAGACCATCGCCGCGGGCGCCGATCTGCTGGCAGTCGTCAGCGACCTGTTCGATGCCGCCGACATTGCCGCCCGAGCCCGCGAATACACCAGACTTTTCACCTGAATCGAGGTTCCCATGACTAGCCGTAATCAAGAGCTGTTTATCCGCGCCCAACGCAGCATTCCCGGCGGCGTCAACTCGCCGGTGCGCGCTTTCCGCTCGGTGGGCGGCACCCCGCCTTTCTTCGCGCGCGGCGAGGGCGCCTACGTGTGGGATGCCGACGGCAAGCGCTACATCGATTACGTCGGCTCGTGGGGGCCGCTGATCCTCGGCCATGCCCATCCGGCTGTGGTCCGCGCGGTGCAGGAAGCGGCGGCCAAGGGGCTGTCCTTCGGCGCGCCGACCGAGGCGGAAGTGGAACTCGCCGAACTGCTGGTGGACATGGTGCCGAGCATGGAGATGGTGCGCCTGGTTTCCTCCGGCACCGAAGCCACCATGAGCGCCATCCGCCTAGCGCGCGGCTTCACCGGCCGCGACCTGCTGATCAAGTTCGAAGGCTGCTATCACGGCCATTCGGACAGCCTGCTGGTCAAGGCCGGCAGCGGCATGCTGACCTTCGGCAACCCCTCTTCCAGCGGTGTACCGGCCGACCTGGCGCAGCACACGCTGGTGCTCGACTACAACAACCCGCAGCAACTGCACGACGCCTTTGCCAAGCATGGTGACAAGATCGCCTGCGTCATCGTCGAAGCGGTCGCCGGCAACATGAACCTGATCGCGCCGAAGCCGGAATTCCTCAAGGCCATGCGGGAGGTGTGCACCAAGCACGGCGCGCTGCTGATCGTCGACGAGGTGATGACCGGCTTTCGTGTCGGCCTGAACAGCGCGCAGGGCCTGTATGGCATCACCCCGGATCTGTCCACCTTCGGCAAGGTCATCGGCGGCGGCATGCCGCTCGGGGCCTTCGGCGGGCGGCGCGACGTCATGGAAAAAATCGCCCCGCTTGGGCCGGTGTATCAGGCGGGTACGCTGTCCGGCAACCCGCTCTCGGTGGCGGCTGGCCTGGCGACGCTGGCGTTGATCCGCCAGCCGGGCTTCTACGCGGCGCTGGCCGCCAAGACACAGCGGCTGTGCGAGGGCTTGGGCCATGCCGCGCGCCAATGCGGCGTGGCTTTTTCGGCGCAATCGATCGGCGGCATGTTCGGCATTTATTTCCGCGCGAGCCCTCCCACCAGTTATGCCGAAGTCATGGAATGCGACAAGGACGCCTTCAACCGCTTCTTCCACGCCCTGCTGGAAAAGGGCGTGTACCTGGCGCCCTCGGCCTTCGAAGCCGGCTTCGTTTCGGCGGCGCACAGCGATGCCGATATCGACGCGACGCTGGCTGCGGCGGAAAGTTGTTTTGCGAAATAAGACAGAGAAGTGTCGCTGAATTTCCTGGCCGCCGGCCTGCGCAGACTGCTGTGGCCATGCCTGTTCCTTGGCGGGTGGATTGTGGCACCGACGGCACCGACGGCACTGGCGGCCGACCCGAACAAGGTCATTCACGCCGCCTTTGAAGCGCCCGACGACGGCTTCGACCCGGTTCGTACCACCAATCTCTACTCCGGCCTGGTCAATGAGTCGATCTACGAGACGCTGCTGACTTACGATTACCTGGCGCGCCCGGCCAAGCTGGTGCCGCTGACGGCGGAGGCCATGCCGGCCATGTCCGGCGACGGCAAGACCTTCACCTTCCGTATCAGAAAAGGGATCTATTTCACGCCCGACCCCGCCTTCAAGGGACGGCGCCGCGAGCTGACCGCGCAGGACTATGCCTATGCCATCAAGCGCATGCTCGACCCGGCCAACCGCTCGCCCGCCGCCAGCATGATCGAGGGCAAGATTCTCGGCCTCGATGCGCTCGCCGCCCAGAGCGGGAAAACCGGCAAATTCGACTACGACGCGCCGGTGGCCGGACTGGAGACGCCCGACCGCTACACCCTGCGCATTCGCCTCAACCGCCGCGACTACAACTTCCTGTTCGTGACGGCTTACCAGTCGCTGGCCGCCGTCGCCCGCGAAGTCGTCGAAGCCTATGGTCAGCAGAGCGGCGCCCATCCGGTCGGCACCGGCGCGTATATGCTAAAAGAATACGTGCCGCGCAGCAGGATCGTCCTCGAAGCCAACCCGGATTATCGCGGCTATGTCTGGCACTTCGCCGCCAGCGGCGATGCCTGGGACGAGCAGCTGGTGCGCGACATGCAAGGCAAGCAAATGCCGCAGGTGGGGCGTGTCGACATCCGCATCATCGAAGAGGAGCAATCGCGCTGGCTGGCATTCCAGGGCGGGCAGCTGGATGTCGACAAGCTGCCGCAGATCGCCGCACCGGCGGTCATGGACGGCGACAAGCTCAAGCCGGACTATGCCAAGCAGGGTCTCCTCGTCTATCCCCAGGTTCAGCCGGAAATCACCTACACGCTGTTCAACCTGCGCGACCCGGTGGTCGGCGGCTACACCCCGGAGAAGATCGCCCTGCGCCGTGCCATAGCGATGTCATACAACCTCAGGGAAGAGATCGCGCTGATCCGCAAGGGGCTGGCGACGAAGGCCGAAATGATCGTGCCGGTGGGCGTGGTCGGGCACGACCCGGATTACCGCAGCAGCATCCCCTACGACCCCGATCTCGCCAACCGTCTGCTCGACCGCTTCGGCTACCGGCGCGGCGCTGACGGCTACCGGAGTTTGCCGGATGGCAGGCCATTGACCGTGGAGATGCGCCGCGAGACCCAGTCGACCTCGATCCAGTTCGGCGAACTGTGGAAGCGCAGCCTCGACAAGATCGGCCTGCGCCTCAACCTCACGGTCAGCAATTTTGCCGACAACCTCAAGGCCGCCACCGAATGCCGGCTCGCCGTCTGGGGCTCGGCCTGGTATGCCGATTTCCCGGAAGGGGAAAACTTCCTGCAATTGCTGTACGGGCCGAATGCCGGACGCGGCAACCACGGCTGCTACCAGTCGGCGACCTTCGACGCGCTTTACCGGCAGTATGTGGCGACCCCGCCAGGCGCGCAACGCAACCGCCTGGCCGCCGAGCTGAATCGCCAGGAGGAGGCCGACACGCCCTGGGCGCTGCATAGCACGCGCCTGCGCTACTGGCTGGTGCGGCCGTGGGTGAAGGGCTTCAAGAAGCACCCGATCCTGCTGGCCGACTGGAAATACCTGGATGTGGAAAAACATTGATATGTCATCTCCGCAAAGCCTGCTGCGCTTGCTGTTGTGCTGGCTGCTGACCGCCTGCGCATGGCCTGCGCAGCCGGCCCTGGCCGCCGATCCCGGTGCCCCGAAGGAAATCCCCTTGGGGGGCAAGGTGCTGCGCACCGTCATCGGCGCCGCCGAGACCGGCTTCGATCCGGCGTTGACGCGCGACCTGAATTCGTCCCTGGTGCTGCAGTCGATCTTCGAAACCCTCTACACCTACGATTACCTGGCGCGGCCCGCCAAGATCGTGCCGCTCACGGCCACCGCCCTGCCCGAGATCGGCGACGGCGGGAAGACCTACACCATCCGCCTGAAGTCGGGCATCTATTTCTATCCCGACCCGGCATTCGGCGGCAAACGCCGCGAACTGACCATGGCCGATTACGTGTATTCGTTCCGGCGGCTGTTCGACCCGAGACTCGCCTCGCCGCACAGCTGGCTGTTCGAGGGCAAGATCGTCGGCCTCGACGAAGCCGCCGCCCAGGCCAAGAAGACCGGCCGTTTCGATTACGACGCGCCCATCGCCGGCCTCGAACTGCTCGACCGCTACACCCTGCGCATCCGCCTCACGCATCCCGATTTCAACTTGAGCATGATCCTGGCCCACGATCCGACCGGCGCGGTGGCGCGCGAGGTGGTGGAGAAATATCGCGATGGCATGGGCGCGGTGCAGGCCAACCCGGTCGGCACCGGCCCCTATCGGCTGGCCGAATGGGTGCGCGGCTCGCGCATCGTGCTCGACGCCAATCCCGATTACCGCGGCCTGGTCTGGAACTTCGCGGCCGGCAGCGACCCCGAGGACGGCGCCATCGTCGCCGCGATGAAAGGCAAGCGGCTGCCGCAGATCGGCCGCGTCGACATCCGCGTCATGATCGAAGACCAATCGCGCTGGCTGGCCTTCATCGGCAAGCAGATCGACCTCGTGGAACTGCAAGGCCCGCTGGCGCCCAAGGCGATCCTCAAGGGCCGGCTGAAGCCGGAGCTGGCGGCGCAGGGCATCCGCTTGTCGCGCAACATCGACCCCGAGATCAGCTACAACTACTGGAACATGCAGGATTCGACGATCGGCGGACTCGCCAAGGAAAAGATCGCGCTGCGCCGCGCCATCGCCATGGCATACAACGTCCAGGAAGAGATCGACATCGTCTGGAACGGCGAGGCGATTGCGCTGCAATACCCGATCCCGCCCGGCGTCAACGGCCACGACCCCGGTTACCGCAGCACGGTGCAGTACGATCCCCGGCTCGCCAATGCCCTGCTCGACAAGTTTGGCTACAGGAAAGGCGCCGACGGCTACCGCACATTGCCCGACGGCAAGCCGCTGACGATAAAATATTCCGCTCGCGCCGATTCGAACGGCAAGCAGCAGGCGGAGATATGGAAAAAGACTTTCGATTCCATCGGCATTCGCATGATCGACGACCTGATGCCCTTCACCGAACTGCTCAAGGCGGAGAAACAGTGCGAACTGATGTCGCGCAATTCGCCGTGGATCGCCGATTACCCCGACGGCGACAACTTCATGCAGCTGTTCTACGGCCCGAACACCCACCAGAACAACAACGGCTGCAGCAGCATCCCCGAATACGACAAGCGCTACGCGGCTTCGCAGAAGCTGCCGGACGGTGCGCAGCGCGACCGGCTCTACCATGAAATGGCGCGCATCCTGGAAGCGTATGCGCCGATGCGCCTCGGCTATGCGCGCTATCGCAACATGCTGGCGCAGCCGAACGTGATCGGCTACAAGAAGCATCCGATACTGCATGCCGAGTGGCTGTACATCGATATGGAGAAGGAGAAACCATGAATCGCCCAACCCGTTCGTGGCCGCGCCATGCGGCGCTGCTCTGCGCGGCCTTGAGCTGGAACTGCTGGCCGACGCAGGCCCAGGCCGCCGCCGATCTGCACGGCGCCCGGCCGTTGCTGCCGCTGCTGAGCGCCGAGCAGATCGGCAGCGGCTGCGTTGCCGCCATTGCCGGTTTGCGCGAGCGCGTTGCCGTCCTCGAGCGCTTGCCGGAAGCCAGTGCGCGCGACCCGAAAATATTGTTCGCCGAATGGAACGCGCTGCAGATCGCCCAGGAGAATTTCCAAGGGCCGGTGGAACTCCTCGGCGAAGTGTCGCCGGACAAGGCAGTGCGCGACGCTGCCGAGCCTTGCCTGGTCGAGTTCAGCAAATATTCGTCCGAGCTGTACCAGAACGAAAAGCTCTACGGCATGTTCAAGGCGGTCCAGGCCCGCGACGCCGTCGACAGCAAGCTCCGGCAAGATTTGCTATGGGCTTTCGAGGACACCGGGGTTTCGCTGCCGACCGGCAAGCGCGCCCGCATGAAAGCCATCCTGACGCGGCTGGAGGAACTGAGCCAGGAGTTTTCGCGCAACATCCGCGACAACAGCCAGCGCATGGTGTTCACCCCCGATGAAGTCGAGGGACTGCCCGTCGATTATCTGGCCAAGGCCAAGCGCGACGACCAGGGCAATTACCTGCTCGGCTTCGCCTATCCCGAATATGTCCCGTTCATGGAGAACGCCGACAGCAGCGCCGCGCGCCGCCGCTACCAGTTCGCCTTCAACAATCGCGGCACGCCGAGGAACCTCGATATCCTCAAGGAAGCCATCGCGCTGCGCAAGGAAATGGCCGACCTGTTCGGCTTGCCGAGCTTTGCCGACTATGCGATCCGCCGGCGCATGGCGCAAACGCCGGCGGCCGTAAATAAATTCCTGGGCGAGGTGCGCAGCGCGGTGACAGCCAGCGAGAAAGCCGAACTCCAGGAACTGCGCGCTTTCGCGGCCAGGACGCTGGGCCAGCCGCTCGACAGCACCGGGTTGCAACGCTGGGACGTGCAGTACTGGCAGCAGAAGCTCAAGCACGCACGTTTCGATCTCGACCCCAATCGACTGCGCCAGTACTTCCCGGCCGAAGCGGCGGTCGCCTGGATATTGCATGTATCCGGCGCGCAGTATGGCGTGGAATTCCAGCCGGTCGATGTCCCCGTGTGGGACGCCGAGGTGCGTTACTACGATGTCGTCGATGCCAGGTCCCGGCAGCGCATTGCCGGCATCTACCTGGACATTTTCCCGCGCGACGGCAAGTACAGCCATGCCGCCGCCTTTCCCGTGCGCGGCGCCAGCAGCGTCGTGGGCCGCACGCCGATTTCGGTGCTGGTGGCGAATTTCAACCGCTCCGGTTTCGACGGCGACGAAATGGAAACCCTTACCCACGAGTTCGGCCATGTCCTGCACGGCGTGCTCTCCGCCACGCGCTACGTGGCCCAGGCGGGAACCAGTGTGGAACGCGACTTCGTCGAGGCACCCTCGCAGATGTATGAAGAATGGGCGCGCAACAAGGAGACGCTGGGCTTGGTGGCGGACTTCTGCAAAACCGCTTGCCCAAGGGTGGATGCCGCACTGGCTTCCAAGCTGACCGCAGCCCACAACTTCGGCCGCGGCATCCGCTATGCGCGGCAACTGCTCTATGCGAGTTTCGACATGGCGATATACGACGCCAAGCCGGTCGATCCGATGGCCGTGTGGGGCGCCATGGAAGGGGCGACGCCGCTCGGCTACGTCGAGGGCACCCAGTTTCCGGGCACCTTCAACCACGTCATGGGCGGCTATGCGGCCGGCTACTATGGCTACATGTGGTCGGAAGTACTGGCGCTCGACATGCTAACGGCATTCCACGGCCGGTTGCTCAATCCCGCAGTCGGCGCGCGCTATCGCAACAAGATCCTGAGTCGCGGCGGGGAAGTGCGTGGCATGGACATGGTGCGCGCATTCCTGGGCCGCGAACCGAACAGCCAGGCCTTCTTCGCCGAGATCGCCGGCAAGCGCCTGCAATGACGACATGACCGCCTACCTCCTGCGCCGCCTCTGGCAGATGCTGCCCACCATGCTGGGGGTGGTGGTGCTGGTGTTCCTGCTGTTCAACTGGGTCGGCGGCGACCCGGCCTATATTCTGGCCGGCAAGATGTCCAACCCGGAACAGATCGCCAACATCCGCAAGCAGCTCGGCGTTGACGAACCCTACTATGTGCAGTTGTGGATTTTCATCCGGCAGATCGTCACGGCGGATTTCGGCGCCAGCTGGAGCACCGGCGAAACCGTCTCGAACGTCCTGCTCACGCGCATGGGGCCTTCGCTGACGGTGCTGGTCCCGCTGACCATCCTGGAAACGCTGATCTCCGTCGGCCTGGCGCTGGGCGTGGCCTACGTGCGCGGCTCGCTGACCGACCGCGCGGTCATGGTGGCCTGCACGGTGGGCATGTCGATCAGCATCCTCGTGTACATCATCGTGTTCCAGTATGTGCTGGCCTACCAGCTCGGCCTGTTTCCGGTGCAGGGCTGGGGCGACTCGTTTGCCGAGAACCTGTTGCGCTACTCGCTGTTGCCGATTCTCATCGCGCTGGCGGTCGGCATCGCCCCCAGCCTGCGCCTGTTCAGGACTTTCTTTCTCGACGAGATCAACCAGGACTACGTCCGCACCGCGCGCGCCAAGGGGCTCTCCGAAGCGCGCATCCTCTGGGTGCATGTGCTGCGCAATGCGGCGATTCCGATCGTCACCTACGTCATGTCGAACCTGCCGTCCCTGCTGATCGGCGCGTTCCTGATCGAGCGCTTCTTCTCGATTCCCGGCATCGGCCGCGAAGTGATCCTGGCGGTGGAACGCAGCGATTTCCCGGTGATCAAGGCGATCACGGTGTATGTCGCGGCGGCGACCATGCTTTTCAACCTGCTGACCGACCTGCTCTACAAGGCGATCGACCCGCGCGTGCAGCTCAAATGAAGAAGCCGATCGGCTGGAGCCGAGTCTTAACGGCAAGATGATATATGCGTAGCAGCCGGCGGCCCGCACCCTATTGCAGCCTTGGACTTGGATTTGGTGAAGGGCAAGTCTTCGGCCAAAGCTGACATAAGGGATTTAGGCGACGAAGTCCGCTAAACGTTTCTAACCGGACGATGGGCCAATGATTCTGGGATGTCAGCTTTTCTTCGCATCAGTGGCACGTTGAAGACATAATGGCAACGGCAACGTAATGGATAAAAGAATAATTCTGACTCAATTGCTTATTGGATGATTATTTTTATTGAGTATCTATGCCAAACGTTAACACCACTTGATCGTTTTTCCCTTTTCTTTCGGTGGTCATACAGCAATCCTACTTGGCTCGAATGTACACTGGCAAAAAGGGCTGCGGCAATGCCACAAGGTTTTGTTCCAATTGGTGCAATGAACATCTTATTTTCTGCACCCAAAGAGACCCTTGTCACCTCCAAAGCATCATATGCAGAACTAGGATCATTTGCAGAGCAATACTGGATATTGCATTTTTCAAGCCCTGCTAAATGGGGAACAATAGAATTTAACTCCCATCCTGGATGAAAAGCAGGTATGCCGAAAACAACCTTAATGTCCTTTGAGGAAATCATTTGGTATTCTTCAAATGCGCGCTCTAACCGTTCAGGCTCGTATCCTAGAAAAAAAACACCTGCTTCCACATCGTCACCCGACAAGTCGACCACAGATCGAGGTATGGGTTTGTAACCTGCATTGAGCTCGGAAATTGCAAATGAATCAGAACCGGGCTTGGAACGGCTGTATTTGTCGGGTTCAACATATAGGATCAAGAAGCTCATAACACCTAAATCGACCAAGCTTCTTATTACCAAGAAAAGTTCAGCGAAACCGAGTGTTGTTGATTCAAGCACAACATTCCTGCCTCTAACATAAGGCCCAATTAAATCGGCCGCCATGTCTGCGCTTACCTCATCCACACCAACTTTGACGGTCATCTGATCGTAGTCATACTCGACCAGCATCCGCAATGCAATGTCAGAACACTCAAAACTAGTAGCGGATACGCCTCGATCGTCAACTGCTCGTCCATGAAATAACACGCTATTTTTAAATATTAAAAGGTCCGAGGGGGACGAAAACGAGCTGGTGTAAATAATTACAGGCGAAGTCATTGCCAAAGTTCCGTCTGAACTTTTTGCCTATCCTGTTGCTTGAAAAGCTTTAGAGACAATTCTTTGTATTCGTCTTCAGTGCCTAATGCTAGGGTATGAAAATCTTCGACTGAAAGCGAGATTTTTCGTTTTCGTCTATAGCTAATCTGAAAGTAGGGGGAATATATTGGGTTCAGTTGGTAGTCAACGATGTCACTACCAACTTGCCCTTTTGTCTTGGTCTCTAGCTGCTCAGTTATGATTCCGTACTTTTTTGCTTCCGAGAGAAAATATATCTCATGCTCATTTAACACGCGGTTTCCAGAATTTATTGTGAATTGATTTTGCTCCGGCTCACTCATTGCAGGAGTCGATTGCAGCGTTCTGAATACGCTGCCCAATCTCAAAACAAACATCCTCAATCGCTCGCCATGGGTCCCAAATGTCTTAATCTCTCGAATCAACTGGTCAGCTGCTTCATATGATGCACGAGCTTGGGTTTCAACTGAAATTTCGCTAATGCTTTCGTCCGACAAATCAGCAATCTCAAGTGCTTTGTAACAAAGAATTAAGAAGTGACGAAGATTATTGTTGGACATCGTGAAGAAGGTGTCATAGCCACTATAAATAGGACATATGCGGCCATATGGTCTGTAGAGCTCTAACAACCCGCCAACCAAGTTGTTATGTATCCAGTCCTTACCGTCTACTATATTTTCGGAACTCTGAGCATAATTGTCTAAATAACCCAATATTTCTTCTGGATTGTGTCTTGGTCTATTTATTAACGCCGGCACAATCACTAATGCCTCAGTTGCTCGTCTAGGATCGAGAAAATCTTCAACAGTGAGTTTTGTTTTATGAAGCGCCAGAGCCTTTGCTATTCGTTCTTTCAGAATGTTGAGTATGCCTGGTTCACTAATTGCGTTCTTAGCAATATCTTTGTATGTCTTGCTCGGGAAGCGCAATTTAATCGCAGCACTAATTTTGTTCTTATGAGCTTCGGAAAATCGTTTTGCCACATTCTTCTGATCTCGTATGTCATTTAGAAGCTCGCTATTGTTATTATTATTTGCCAAATCAAGATTCGCTAGAAATACTTCAGCAAAGAAAGTTTTTCGCTGATTGTCGTCAGATAATTCATCTAAAACTAAAAGCCGAAAATCATGGGTGGCATTTATTGACTCTGTCCCTGTTGTTGCTGTTTCATCAGATAACTCCTTCGATGTGAAACTAACAATAAGTGGCCTCTGGCTATGCTTCAAAAAGGAGTTTAGGACTTTGCGCTGGTAAGACACCAGATTTTCAATCTCATCAACATACACAAAAAAAGCCGCATCCTTTATGCCATCTGTTTTTTGAATGTCGTGAATCAGGGATTCTAAAAAAATCTTTCCAGGAGGAAGTAGGGGCCTTTCGACACTAGTAACATTTGATATCCATGAGGCAAATGCCCGTCGCTTTGACTCCAAGAACGATTCAAGCTTTATGGGATCTTTTGGATAGTCCGGATGGAAATCGACAACCGACTCAAATTGAAGATTTTCAAGGTCTGTAGGTGTGAATTGCTGAAATGCGCTTTTCGCTATCTCCTTTAGTGATCTAATTATTTCAACTGCAATTGCCAGAGAAAAATATGACTCGAAAGTCGATATCCAATCGTGCTCGCTTATTCCTCGGTGGTTAAGTGAATTACAAAACTGAGTATCGACTCTCCAATAAATTCCAATGTGCCTAGTCTCTGTCTTGGGAATTTCTGAGCGCTTTTCTGAAAATGCGGTGTGGTAGTCGAGATATTTAAGGAGCATGGTCTTTCCGCATCCTCTCTTTCCCACGATATAGGTAGATTTAGTGGCAGTAGATAACGCCAAACGGTCAAAGTAAGGCGGCGTAAAAAATTCCCCCCAAACATCAGCCTCATGCTCTTCTGCTCTAGTTTTCGCTAGAATATTATTGTCTGTAGTTGTCATTTCCTATCTCGCAATCAGAGGGTTCCATTTCAAAGATCTATCCCAAAGCAATTGCAGGGAATTGTCAGGAATGCCATGCTCATATGCGACCATGCAGCCTAGATTCCCATATCCTAACGCCAAATTATCGTCAAACTTCACGCTCTTAACTATTTGGTTATATTGACTAAGTGGATCGATACTTGGGTACGGCCACATCCCATCCTCGATCCAATTTCGACACATCGTTTCGAAGCATTCTTGATGTGTAATCTTTTCGCCGTAAAACAAAGGGATAGTCGGGTAAGCAGTTGTGAGCGACTGTATCGCTTCAGTATGTGCCAGCCCGACTACAATTCCACTTTGATTGCTATCGACTAGATGTTTTCCGCTTGTCTTAAGAAATTCCGCCAATTGATCGCCAGTAAATGTTCCATCGTCTATTAGCAAATATCTTTCATTTTTTTTCAGGGATTGAAACTGGCCCGGGTAGGCCAACTTGAATTTACTTAATGGGTTACAGAATTTCAATTGTCTGGAAATAATCTCACCGCTTTTCCCCGGGCGTGAATGCCCATGTTTTGGCGGGCCATATGAAAAATCCAATCCAGCAACTTTCCCATTTAGAACATCTCGCCAGTCAATATCTTCTTTTGAGAAACCTGACGGAATGAAGTGTATGGCTGCCGCCTTGATTGCTTGTTTAAATGATGAATCAAGCTGGCCAGTTGTTCTGTATATTAAGTCAGTAGTGTCCGGTTAAACCGGGATTAATTTTGATAAAAGCCAATTGTGGTGTGGCCTAGAGGCCGAAATAATTTGGTGCCGATTTGAATCTGAATTCTTCATTCTTGTGTAATTTCCCGGA
>Ga0172380_10001468_pt1 | contig 40472 bp, 37 predicted proteins | sample Leawe162metaG_FD_119747 | JGI IMG/M metagenome (GOLD analysis project Ga0172380, IMG submission 119747) | Leachate microbial communities from a municipal landfill in Southern Ontario, Canada - Leachate well 162 metaG | ecosystem: Engineered > Solid waste > Landfill > Unclassified | place...
ATACCATCATCATTAACAGTGGTGATGTAAGAGAACAGTTTGTGTTGGTCGATACCTGAGTAATACATGGTGCCTCCAAAAAGAATGTTGAAAATAATCTAAATCCTTTTTGGAAATATCCCGCAACTCAAAGCGACCGCGTATTCGACTTGGTCGTTTGATGTGGTAATTGGGTTTAGCTTTTCAGAATAAGCTTGTTGTTTAAGGTTGATTTACTAAACAAAACTGATTTTAAAATAAAAAGTCGAATGCAATTGCGGCATCGTTGTTATGGGCGGCGCTTTAGTTGCAACGCCGTTAGGCAGCGAAATCTATGGATAAACAAACTCAAGATAAACTTGAAAGAGAAATTGATAAACTTAAAAATTATCTCTCAAATTTTGAGACTATGTCAGTATTGGGACTTATTGCAAACGATTTGAGAATACATTTTAATGTTAAGCCTAATTTCGCGGCTATTAATCTTGAGTCTCCTCATAAAGAACTACTTTATGTTGCTGGATTATTATTAAGTAGTGAACAACAAAAAAGTAAAGAATTTTCTCCGTCTAATTACCGCAAAGTAAAAAAAGATGTTTCAAAAATTACAAGTATGTATTCTCTTTTATTTTTTCCAACAAAAGAAGAAATAGATAAAGGTTTATCGGAAGAATGGCGCCAAGCCCGTGATGTAAGTATGCCAGTGTTTCTTCATTACTTCAATACCACTCCGCTCTATTATAGAGAACAAGTTATTGAAAGAATACAAGAATGGTTTTCCCCTTTAAACGATGAATTTAGAAAAAGTCACTCATTTGACGTAAGCACACTGATTGATTTTTATAATTTTATTACAAATTACTTCCAAGATTATTTTGATAGGTTACTAAAACTTAAAGTTACTGCTTCAAATGAAAAAGATAATTTTACGAAAAGCGATGAGTTTCGAAAAGCGAAAGACTTAGAAGAAGAAAGAGAGCTCGCTCAAAAACATCCTGTAAAAGATGCATTTGAAAATTTTTTTCAACATATAAGTCTAGTTCATTACTTGCCAATATCTGAACTCAAAGTGAAATTCGGCGAAGATGCAACTAATGAACTTGTTAATATATTTTCAATTACAAGGAGTCAAGATGATTTTCGCTATTACACAGAACCAAATCCTATAGAAAAATCTCCTATGTGGAAATTATCTGATGAGTATTTATTCTGTCCATTTTTAGAACAACTTCTGAATGCAATATATCAATACTTATATGATTTCTTTGAAAAATCTACTATACAACAAAGGTTTTATGAAAATCGTGATAAACAAGCAGAAATTAAAACAAGAAGAATATTTGAAAATTTCTTTGGAAATGAGGCTGCATTTTATGATTCAGTTTATGAAACTGATACTGCTAAAAATGAACACGATTTAATTATAATATTAGGTGATGTTCTGCTTCTTGTAGAAGTAAAAGCATCAAAACAAAAAGAGCCCTTTAGAGATCCAGATAAAGCATTTACTAGAATTAAAAGAGATTTTAAAAGCGATAGAGGAATTCAAAAAGCATTTGATCAAGCAAATAATTTAAAATCTCTAATCACTTCTCAAGAAAAAACAAAACTTTATGGTTCTAAAGGTGAATTAATAATTGAGCTTGAAAAAGCTACCATTAAAAAATATTACATTGTCTGTGTTACGGTAGAACAATTAGGAATGCTAGCTTCTAATCTTTCGCTATTACTTGAAAAAAATCCTAATGAACCTTATCCGCTAGCAATTAATTTATACGATCTTGAAACTCTAATCGAAGGATTCAAATACAAACAGAAAAACAAAACTGATTTATTACAATATCTTGATGAAAGAGAAATATACCACGCTCAATTGTTTGCTTCAGATGAACTTGAAATTGCCGGTTCATTTTTATCGTATGGATCGTTAAGTAAAACAATTAAAAGCAAAGATATTCATATGTTCTTTACCCCGGAGATGTCATCAATATTTGACCAAATATATTTTGAAAAGCACGGAATTACCTACGAGTTAGAACAAGAAAAAGAACCTGTTTTAACTGATGCACGTAAAGAAATGGAAGAAATATTTTCAAATGTGAAAAAACAAAAGAGTAAACCAAAGAAGAAAAAGAAAATTCATAAAAAACAAAGAATAATTAAAAAGAAGAAGAAAAAGAAGAAAAGATAAATTCGTGGTGACTGGCTAACCAGCCAATGAAGGCGGACAGCCCCGTAAAAAAAAATGGGGGCAAGCTGGTTAGCAGAAAAGCCCTTAGCAGCAAACGGACGACAATACGCCCGGACGATAGAAGAAGTTTGCACAAATGTTTTTTTTAATAGATTTATTGAAAAATGAGAATAGAAAAAATTACCAATAACAAGAAGCAATACCTTGATTTACTGCTATTAGCAGACGAGCAAGAGGATATGATTGACAGATATTTGGAGAGTGGCGATATGTTTGCACTATACGATGATGACTTGAAGACTGTTTGTGTTGTTGCAGAGATAGACAAAGAAACATGCGAATTGAAAAACATAGCAACATATAAAAAATATCAAGGTAAAGGATATGCTAAGGCTCTAATAAAGTTTGTCTCGGATTATTACAAAAACAACTATAAAACAATGCTTGTCGGAACAGGTGAAACTCCAACAATATTGTCATTTTATGAAAGTTGCGGATTTGAGAAATCTCATTTTATCAAGAATTTTTTTACCAATAATTATGACCACCCAATGTTTGAAGAAGGGATACAACTTATTGACATGGTTTATCTGAAGAAAAAATTATAAATGCCTGCTGCTAACCCGCGTCTCCCCGATTGAAAGCATCGGGGCATGCAGCCCGACCGTCCCGTAAAAAAACACGGGATAAACTTTCTTGGAGTCGGTCGTAGTGAGTTTTTTGGGTTTAGCTTCCGTAAAAAGCACGGGACAGGCTTCAAAGTTGGTTGTTCTTAAAAGTGTGATTGCAATACAAAACTGATTTTCCCGCAAAGAACGCGGGACATCATAAAACACAATAACGTTATGTGTGTAATCTAACAATATCATCTAAGGAGTGTGATTAATGAGAAATGAAATGAAACGAGTAATAGTATTGGCAATTGTAATGATTTTGGGATTGAGTAGTTTTGGCTTTGGACAAAAAGAATTTATGACAGTGAACGGGAGGAAAGTAGAGGTTTTTATTTCCGGGCTGGAAAATAATCAACCTGGTAAACCTGTAATTGTCTTGGAAAATGGAATGGCAACTAAGTTGGATATGTGGAAACCAATAATTGAAGAAGTTTCTAAAACCTCGGTTGTTTTTTCCTATAATCGACCAAGAATTGGAGAATCTGAAAATGACAGTCTGCCTCCAACAGTAGCACATATTAATAGCAACTTAAAATCAATGCTTTTAGAGAAGGGACTTAAGCCCCCATATTTGTTAGTTGGTCACTCATTTGGTGGTGCATATATCAGAAGTTATGCATCAAAACACCCGGAAGAAATTGCCGGGCTAATTTTTGTGGATCCAATTGACTTCACTAAAAAGGGAAATGACGGCGATCTTCCATATTTAGAAATTGGATTAACAAAGCACCAAATCGATTCTATGTTTGCAAAACCGTATACTAAATTCAAAGAAAAGCTTTATGAAGAAATGCCGAATTTTTATGTTGAGGAAGTCAAAATATCCAGTCAATTAACCAAAAATGATTTTAAAGATTGCGACAGCACTCCTTTGCCTGATGTTCCGGTTCATTTTATTAAAGCTGGTGAATATCCTAAAGGACCCGATGACCGTGGAGAAACTAGTTTTGATAAGAAGAAATTGTTTAGAATTAACAATAATATTCAAATGAAGCGCTGGATTGAATTATTAAACCCACTTAAATATGGCAAGCTGATTTATTTATCAAATTCTGGGCATTATATCCCCAAAGACGATCCTGAAACAATTATCGCAAGCATTAAGCTGGCTCTAAATGATTATGACAGAATTCAAAAAGAAAAAGCAATCAAGGAATAGTATAATTACACATAACAAGCGGCGCCCCGATAAAGAGCATCGGGGCAGCTGTATTTAAAACGGAAATCGAGTTAAAGTTTACTTATTGCAAATACTCGTAATGTTGACCGGGGAAAAATAAACTCTCCCGAATATTCTATTGACAATTTAGTTTGTAGTGTCATGGTTCGACAAGACCTCGGCGTGAGCTCGGTCGAACGTTCACCATGACTTAGTCTTAATATTTCAGAGGCCTCTTAATGAATAATGCAAGTAGACATAAACAATATGCGATGGATTCAATTAACAGCGGTTTGGAAGAATTTAAAATTCCTATTGAAATATATTTTCTGGCTAAGATTCAGCTATATCTTACATTCAGAATTACGCAAGGAGTTGAAATTTTTGGCATCAGCGGTTTGGAAATGCGCGCTTTAATGTTTTTGGTTGAGTATATGGAAGTAATCAATTACGCAAAAAGTAATCAGTATCGCGTTTTTGTTTTCAAAGAAGGAAGTTATTTTGGGGAGGGAAATTGGTTTTTGAGATTTGTGAGTAAGAATGTTGAATTGGACGTAGAATGAATTAACAAGTGAAATTGTTATGTCAAAATTCAAAAACACATTTCGAATAGAGACAAGCAGATTAAAAGAGTGGGATTATTCTTCCCCCTGGTGGTATTACGTAACAATAAACACAAAAGATCATATAGAATATTTTGGTTCGGTAGAAAATGAAAAGATGATATTGAATGAATTGGGAAAGGTAGCCGAGAAGTGTTGGAAAGAAATCCCAAAGCATTTTCCGAACGTCGAAAACGATTATTATATAATTATGCCGAACCACATTCACGGTATTGTAATGTTAAATCCATCAGTAGAGACGCCCGATCGGGCGTCTTTACAAAATGTAACGTTGGGACAAATCATAAATCAATTTAAAGGTTCTGTTAAACGATGGGCGAATAAAGATGGATTTTTATTCTTCTCTTGGCAACCAAGATTTTACGATAGAATAATTCGAAATGAAAAAGAATTATATAGCATTAGAAACTACATTGTACAAAATCCGCCGAAATGGCAGTTTGAGAAAAACAATCCCGAAAACATTTTTGATTAACTGATTTGCTGACTTTGTTATTTACTCTTTGAAATCTTATAATAACCGACAAAATCAGTATTCGTCTGAAAAGAAAACAGATAATAGGGAAAGCAGATGTCTAAACAGTATAGGGTGTATCAAGTAGATTCCTTCACAAAAGAATTATTTAAGGGTAATCCGGCCGGAGTAGTAGCAAATGCCGATGGATTAACGGAAGCACAAATGAAAAGCATAGCAAGAGAATTAAATAATTCGGAAACGGCTTTTATTTTATCTGCTTCGGAAAATACTCACGATGTATGGATCAGATTTTTTACCCCAACAATCGAAGTCCCCGTTTGCGGACACGCCACAATAGCTGCGCATTATATTCGTTCTCTGGAAAATAATTTGGAATCTTCAACGGTTAGCCAAAAAACCGGAGCCGGAATTTTACCCGTTGAGATATTAAAAGAAAATAATGACTACAAAATTGTAATGACCCAAGGTAAAATTGAATTTGCTAAACAGTTTAATGATGAAATGAGGAATAAAATAATTGAAGCGCTGAATATTTCCGGAAATTATATAGATGAAAAATGTCCTTTACAGATAGTTTCCACCGGGCACTCGAAAGTAATGATCGGAATTAAGGGGCAAGATGTTTTGGATTCGCTTAATCCGAACATGGATGCGCTGGCGTCTATCAGCAAAGAGATAAATTGCAACGGTTACTTTGTTTTTACATTCGATACAAATGAGAAAGATATTTTAACAAAGGGTAGAATGTTTGCACCGGCAATTGGAATTAATGAAGACCCGGTTACAGGCAACGCAAATGGACCGCTCGGCGCGTATTTGGTTTATCACAAATTAGTAAAGCCGAATGGAAGTAAATTTTGTTTCAAAGGAAAACAAGGAGAAGCAATAAACAGAACCGGAATTGTAGAAGTTGAAGTTGAGGTTGAAAACGAATTGCCCCAAAAAGTTAAAGTAGGGGGCAATGCGGTAGTGGTTTTCAAAACACAAATTGAGATGTAAATAATAATTTGTTGATATAAAATTTCAATTCAGCGGTATTACAATCGAAAACTGCTGAGGTGAAGTTGCCTGAAATATACTATTCTCATCATGTTTCGATGTAACCCAGCTTCCAACAGAATAACCAATTAACCCGCCCAGAAAAACATCAGATGCCCAATGTTTATCTTGATAAACACGGGAGATAGCTGTAAGCACGGCTGGAATGTAGCAGATTACTTTCACCAAATCAGAACTTGCATTCTTTGCTAGCACAGTAGAAATTGAAAATGCGATTGTAGCGTGTCCCGACGGCAGTGAATGAAAACTGTCATCAAACAAAGACCAGCCGCCGAATGAATTTGTTCCTTTTTCGGTAAAGGGGCGGGCTCTCCCGAACGCAAGTTTTAAAGCGGTTGTAATAGCTCCGGCATAAATTGTTGTTTGAATTATTTCGTAACCGATTTTTTTAGAAGATTTATCGTTGCCAAGAATTCCATTAAGTCCAAACGCACCCGCAATTACAAACGGTGTGTATAACTCACCATACAACCTTCCTACTTCAATAGGGAAGCTCTGAACAAATCCTCTATCCTTCATAAAATCATCGCGCACAGTTTGATCTGCTTGCATAACTAGAAAAGTTGCGGCTCCGGCAAGACCAATTTTTAGCCAATCGCTGCCTTCCCATTTGCCGGGCTGATTTATAAAATCGACAGATTCATTTTTAAATTGCCGCAATGTGTAATCGTTTTGCGCAAACAATGTTGAGGCAGCCAGTAATAGAATTACTAATGCTTTACTTGGTAATATACTCCGGCACTTTTTTACACCGGCACTTAGGAACTTAGGCACTAAGGAACTCTCCCAAATCAATTTAATAACTCACTTTTTGTTAGTTGTGTACTTAATGATTTCAGCTTTCTCCATTGTAATGAGTCCGCCGCAATTTGCCTCTTCAAATATTTGTTCAACAAGGGGAATAAACTCTTCTATCTTTTTCTGCTCATCAACAATTTCTATTACCATGGGCAAGTCTTCGCTAAGGCGGAGAATCTTAGCAGAATGAATGAGGCTGTTGCCGCCGAATCCCATTATTCCTTTGTAAGCAGTGGCTCCCGCAAGATTATTCTTTCTTGCTTCGTAAACAATTTTTTCAAAAACCGGAACGTGAGAAATTTTATCGGCTTCACCGACAAATATTCTAAGCAGTTTTGCTTCGCCTTCAATTTTCATAATTGCCTCGTTTAAAACTATTTTTCTTATGCCTCGCGCCTCGACTCCGCTCGGCAGACATTACAAAGAACTTACCTTGTTACTAAGTAAGCTAAATAAACACCTACAAGAGAAACTATAACACTTAAAAGAACATTAACGCCAGCTAAAAGAAATTCGGAATTCCTCATTAGGTTGAAAGTTTCGAGGGAAAAAGTGGAGAAGGTTGTAAATCCTCCGCAGAAACCGATTCCGATAAATAGTTTTAATGTAGGACTGATCAATTCTTTTTCATCAAATCCGAAAATCATATAACCAAGAATAAAACTTCCCAAAATATTTATTACTAGGGTTCCTAGAGGAAAAAAGGGAGGATAATATTTTTGAATTACAGAGGAGAGCCAGTAACGGAAACCTCCGCCAATACCGGAACCGACGAAAACTATTAAATACTTCAGCATCATTGCCCAAATTGTTGAACTCAATATAAAAATATTGTAAAAGAAATTTGCTTTCTTAATGTAACTAAAAGGGAAGAAGGCGAGTCTAAACAAGCAGTAAACAAGAATAACTTGGAGAGATCAATGACCAACTATCAACTAATGAGTAAGAGAGCCATGATGCTTCTCGGAACTCTCGCTTTTCTTTCTACGTTCGCTTATGCGGGTGATTTGAAAGTATTGAAGGAAAAGACATTTCAAATGAAAGATTATCAAAACTTTTTTGTTGATGCCTCCGGCGCTGATGTTAAAGTAGAAAGCTGGGATAAACAAGAAGTTTATGTAAAAGTATCGGGTAACGATAAAGCCGCTTCAAAACTAAAATATGATGTTTTTCAAGACGGCGATGTTGTCCGTGTAATTATTAAGAAAAGAGATTCATTCTGGAATTGGTTCGGCAGCAACATTAGAGTAAAAGTTGAAGCTTTTGTACCTTCAAAATACAACACACATATAGAAACTTCTGGTGGCGATATCAATGTAAGGGGAATTACCGGCGGATTCCGTTTTGATACTTCCGGCGGCGATATTACTCTTGCAAAACTAAACGGTAAAGTAAATGCAGAGACTTCCGGCGGTGATATTCATTTGACAGATCATTATGGAAATATGTTTTTATCAACATCCGGCGGAGATATTGTATGCAAAAGTGTAACGGGAGATTTGAAATCTGAAACCTCCGGCGGTGATATTCATGTAATGCAGAAAGATGGAAGACTTTATGCCAGTACATCCGGCGGTGATATTGTTATTGAATACAATGGTGCCAATAAAGGAATTGAAGCCGAAACATCCGGCGGCGATATAACAGCAAAATTACCGGCAGATTTTAAAGCCAAAGTTCATCTTGAAACAACCGGCGGAAGCATAGACAGTAATTTCTCTAATTCAAAATCAACCAAAGTTAAAAGAAGCGAGCTAATTGCGGAATTTAACGGAGGCGGTCCGGTTTTACGCTTGGAAACCTCCGGCGGCGATGTTACTGTTAACCAGAAGTAATACTTAAAAGAAGATTAAGATCAAGAGTAAGATCAAGAGTAAGATCATGATCAAGAGTGTGAGTTCTTGATCTTACTCTTAATCTTCATAAAATCCGGATTATTTTTTACCTCATAAGCAATGAAACCTACATTGGATTAACACTTCCTTTTTAGATACTTTTCGACTGCAATTTCAATTAAATCCAACCGAAAGAGGCATCAAAATGAAAATGGATTGGCAAAAATATGTTGGCAAAACGCTCAACATTACAATGAATGAGAATTACGGAGTCGTTTACGGCTCATCGGCAAAAAACGAACACCCGGCATTTTATGAAATAGTGTTCAAAACGGGAACGCTTGAAGAAGTCTATGATGAAGGGTTGCTGCTTCAATCCAAGAGAGAAGAACTAACTTACAATATTTACGTACCATTTAATTCGATCAAATGCGTAGAAATCTATTAATAGTTCTTTTCGCGGCATATCTATTTCCGGTATTTGCCATTGGTGGCAATGCCGAGCTTAAAATCAGAAGTCTGCGTGTTTTCGGTAGCGGCGATGAAACTTCATTTCCTATGATTGATTACACATCCAACGGGGAAAAAACAATTACAATTGATTTTGATGTTCAGACTTCCTCGTTTCCAAATTTGATTATACAATTCCGCTTTTGCGATGATAACTGGACGCCTTATGAGAATCAGTTCTTACAGAATCCTCTGTTCAACACAGAATATAATTTGTGGATGGACAAGATTCCTAACAATATTAAAGGAGCCCGCTACCATTATACCGGAACATTCCCGAATAATAATGTTCAGTTTCCATTTTCCGGTAAGTGGATGTTTTTTATTACGGATTCACAGAACAAAAATTTGATTTACGCTTCGCAAAAATTCTTTGTTCTTTATCCCGATGTAAAACTTCACGCACAAATCTACCGGGAAACAATGCAAGGCAGTTACGGCGATAACGCAAATCTTGGAAGAACTATATCAATAAAGACAAGTTTTGTTTTGCCCGATACACTTTTCTCTGCTAATGTTACGAAAGTAGAGATTGTGAAGAATAGAATGGTTTCAAGTCCAATTATTATTGACCGTAATACGAACACACAAGAAAGATATTACGAATGGGATGCCGGAAGAAAATTTAGTTTTATCGCGCGTGTATTGCGTCCGGGTAATGAGTACCGGCAAATTGATACAAGAAATCTTACCAAATATCCGACGCCAACTTCCGACGCGAGATTTGGAGAAGTAGATCAATCGGATTTGTTTTCTAAACGACAAAGGGATTATAACGGAGCGTCGCTTCTAATGGATTTTAGAAATGCTAATGCAGATTATCAGAGCATTGTTTTCAAACTTAAGGCTCCGGAAAATGTTACTAAGCCCATTTTTTTGGTAGGGGAATTTAGCGATTGGAAAGTTTTACCCGAATATGAAATGTTTGATGACAATGGAACAATGAATCTTTCTGTTCAGCTGAAACGCGGTGTTCACGCGTACCAATATGTTGCAGCAGATATCAGCGGTAATAGAATTCAAAATATAGATTGGGAAATTCTCGAAGGGAATTTCTTCGAGACGGATAATGAATATTTTATTTTTCTCTATTATAATACGCCGGAGAAGGGCGGTTATGATAAAATTGTTGGTTTCATAAAAATTAGAACCGGAGCGTTATGAAAAAGATTAAAGCCGGAGTAATTGGTACCGGACACTTGGGAAAGATTCACACAAAATTATTTAAAGAAGTTGAACAGTGCGAGTTTATTGGTATTTATGATTTGGATTTTGAGAGAGCAAAAACTGTTGCCGCCGAATTCGGTGTAAAGGCATTTAAGGAACTTGATGAGCTTCTAACTGAAGTTGATGCGGTTGATATTGTTGCCACTACAAGCGCTCATTACAAAGTTGTTAAGCAAGCTTTCGAAAAAAATAAACATGTTTTTGTTGAAAAACCGATTACCGCGCAGATTTGGGAAGCCGAAGAACTTGTAAAAGAAGCGGATGATAAGAAACTTGTTTTTCAAGTAGGGCATATAGAAAGATTTAATCCGGCGCTTCTTGCATTGGAAAAGTATGAATTGAATCCTTTGTTTGTTCAGACGGACAGACTTGCGCAGTTTAATCCGCGCGGAACTGATGTTGCAGTTGTTCTCGATCTAATGATTCATGATATAGATATTATTCTAAGTTTGATAGACAGTGAAGTAAAAAATGTAAGCGCGAGCGGTGTTGCAGTTGTTTCGGATCAGATTGATATTGCCAACGCCCGAATTGAATTTGAGAATGGAGCTGTTGCAAATGTTACTGCAAGCAGAATATCTCAGAAGAAGATGCGGAAAATGAGAATGTTTCAGCGTGATGCTTATCTGTCTCTCGATTTCAACAGCGGAACAACAGAAGTGTACCGCCTCGTTAACCCGGAAAAGATGCCGGCAAATCCATTCATTAACTTTGGCGAAATGGGAATTGGAGAAAAGAAAAAATTAGTTGTTTACGAACAGCCCGAAGTAAAAGAAATTAACGCGCTCAAGTTGGAATTGGAATATTTCATCAATGCGGCGCAGAATGATAAGAAACCAATTGTTAGCGGAAGAGACGGATTGAAGGCATTACGAGTAGCAGAAATGATTATTAAAAAAATTGAAGAGACGAGAATTTCATGAAAAAGATATTAGCTAAAAATCTTTTACTGATTTCTGTCGTTGCCCTTTTTGTTTCGGGTTGTGCTGTATTGCAGACAATCAGCAATGTATCCAGACTGAAGTATAAGATCGGTTCTACAACAAATTATCAGCTTGCGGGTGTGGATGTAAAGAATAAAAAATCTATTAAAGATTTTAATGCGATGGAGGTTCTTAAACTTTCGGGCGGATTGCTGAAGGGAAGTCTCCCTTTAACATTCACACTAAATGTAGAAGCGAAAAATCCCAATGATGGAATCGGAGGATATCCGGCAACAGATATCAAGCTCACAAATTTCCCTTGGCGTTTATTTGTTAATGATAAAGAAGTAGTAAGCGGAGAACTGAGAGAACCTTTAACTGTTCCGGGAAGAGGAGAAGCAACAATAATCCCATTGCAAATACAGTTTGATATTGCAAAATCGTTTAAAGAAAAAAGCATTGATGACATACTTGGGTTGGTATTGCAAGCTGCCGGAGCTGGCGGTTCAACTTCCAATCTAAAATTAAAAGCACAGCCAACTATTGGAACTCCGATCGGCAACATTAAATATCCGGAAGAAATTACTATTGTTGACAAGACATTTAACTGAGCCGGACATTTCAAAAAATGATTAAAAAACTTTCCTTCATAATTATTCTTCTTTCTTCAGTTTTGTTCGCGCAGCAGAAGGAAAGTGCCATTCCTAAATCCATTCCGGATACAATTAAAATTGCTAAATCTGATTCTTTAGCAGTAGCCGATTCAACGAAACCAAAAAAGGAATATGATATAGATGCAGTTATAAATGCCGCCGCTTCAGATTCACTCATCTTCGAAGTGAAAAAGAAAAAAATGTATTTGTATGGTTCCGGCGAACTGAAATACAAAAGTACAGATCTAAAGAGCGCAAATATTTTTATTGATTACAACACGAATGAACTAGAAGCCTTCGGAGTTGAAGATACGTCTGACACAGCTAAAGTAAAATTGAAAGGAACACCTAGTCTTACCGAGGGAGGAGAAACATTTGAGGGAAGCTATATACGTCATAACTTCAAAACTCAGCGCGGGTATATTTCTTTAGCCAAGAATAAAGAAAAAGATCAGCGCTACGAAGGGGAAAAAGTAAAGAAGGTTGATAAGAACACATATTTCATTCAAGATGGAATGTTCACTTCTTGCGAAAGCGATACACCGCATACATATTTTGCTGCTCATGAAATGAAAGTAATGCAGAAGGATAAAATTATTGCAAAATGGATTTTCATGTATATCGGCGGGGTTCCGCTTCCTATTCCAATTCCATTCGCTGTTATACCAAATGAAACCGGAAGGCGCTCCGGAATAATTATTCCGGGTTACGGACAAGATGCAAGACGCGGGCAATATTTTCACAACTTCGGTTACTTCTGGGCAATGAGTGATTATACCGATCTTGCAATGACGGGAGATTATTATACAAAAGGTGGCTGGGGAGCGCGCGGACGTTTTCGATATGCTAAGCGTTACGATTTCAATGGTTCGCTTGATGCGGGTTACTCTAAAATTTCTATTGGCGATCCGAACGATCCCGCAAGTAAACGAAGTGAACAGAGCGATTGGCGATTATCCTTGAACCATTATCAGTCGATTGATCCTACTGCTCAGTTAAGTGCCAACTTGCAGTTTGTTTCTAGCAATTATTTAACAAATAACAGTGTTGATTACAACACATTGCTGTCTCAACAGATTTATTCTGCCGCTTCGTTTTCGAAAAGCTGGGACAATTCAAGTATGTCGATGAATTACAGTCGCACTCAATTTTTAGATTCGGGAAATATTGAAGAATCATTTCCAAACATTAGCTACTCACAAAATGTTTTTTATCCTTTCAGAAAAGAAAGTTCTTTTGGAGATGGAAAGCAGAAGTGGTATGAGTTATTTGGAATATCGTATTCCGGTCAGTTTTCAAATTCTAACACCAAACGCGATAATGTAAAAACCAACAAGATGGGTGCGCTTCATAATATCAATCTGAATTTTTCTCCCAAAGTAGGTTACATCAATGTTTCTCCAAGTTTTAGTTATCAAGAAAAATGGTATAATAAAAGACTAAAGATTGAACAGACAAAATATGAGCACTTTTACTCTGACGGCAAAAGTGAGATTCGCGATACAGCGCTAGAATCGACCGTGAAGGAATTAAATTCTGTCCGCACATTTACAATGGGTGTTTCAGCATCTACAAAATTGTATGGAATAATGAATCCGAACCTACTAGGTATAGAATCATTTCGTCATACAATGATGCCGAGTGTTTCGTATAACTATCAGCCCGATTTTGCCGATGACAAGTGGGGTTACTATGATTCTTACACAAACGGAAAAGGTGAAGTTGTTCGTTATGATAAGTACAGAAATGAAATCTTTGGCGGTGGTGGAAATGGAAAAAGCCAGAGTTTAAGTTTTTCTCTTGGAAACGTATTCGAAATTAAAATGGCCAAAACACCGGGCGACACAACAAAAGAACAAAAGAAAATTCAGCTGCTCAATTTTGATGCAAGTGTTGGATATAACTTTGCCGCAGACAGCATGAAACTGCGAGATCTAAGTTTGAGTTACAGAACACAGATTGGTGATTTGCTGAACTTTGCCGGTTCCTCATCTTACACTTTTTACGATTTCAAAGATCAGCATGTAGTTAATCAATATTTAGTTTCAAAAGGGAAAGGTTTGTTCCGATTAACCAATTTGAATTTCTCAATTTCAACCTCACTAAGTGGCGATAAAATAAAATCCACTGAGGAAAAGAAGCAACAAAATCCGGAAGCAAATGAAGATCAAGTTGCGATAAAGAAGAAGGATTACATTTCTTTATATGATGATTCACAATCTCCAGATCTTACAATCCCTTGGAATTTGAGTTTGAGTTACAATTACAATTTTTCCAAACCTTTGCCGAGCGGCGCGGAAGTATTCTCAAACATAAGCGCAGATTTAGGATTCAGTTTAACCAAGAATTGGAAGTTTACTGTGCGCGGCAGTTACGATTTTAAAGATAAGAAAGTCTCAGCGCCGCAAATAACAGTTTACCGAGATCTTCATTGCTGGGAAATGAATTTTACGTGGAATCCGCTTGGAAGCTACAACGGTTTTCGTTTCGAGATTAGAATGAAGGCGCCAGAACTGCAAGACATTAAAGTTACTAAGTCGGAAGGTATGTACTCGGGAAGAAGATAGAAGAAAAAAGTCACGCTGTGAGTAATCAAAGTGTGCCGATAAAGCACTAGTCATATCGAGCGTAGTCGAGAAATGTTATAAGTATTTTTTAAAAATAAATTATGACAAAGTTTAAAGACAACTTCCGCATTGAAACAACAAGGTTAAAAGAGTGGGATTATTCAAATCCTTGGTGGTATTATGTAACAATAAATACCAAAGATCACATCGAGTATTTGGGTAGAGTTGTAGAAGAAAAAATGGAATTGAATGAAAAAGGGAAAGTTGTTGAAGAATGTTGGAAGCAGATACCGAAGCATTTTAAGATGGCAGAATTAGATTATTATATAGTTATGCCAAATCATGTTCATGGAATAATTATTATCAACGAGACGGAAAATGTAGAGACATGCCATGGCATGTCTTTACAAGCCAAGAAAAACGAATTCTCGAAACCGATAAAGAATTCATTGTCTGTAATCGTTAATCAATTTAAAGGTGCTGTTAAGCGCCATTGTAATAAATTCGATTTAGTGAATTTCGAATGGCAAAGAGGCTTCTACGACCGAATTATCCGTAATGAAAAAGAATTGTATAACATTAGAAAATATATTGACCAGAATCTGTTGAAGTGGGAGTTGGAAAAGAACCAGCCGGAAAATATTTGTGAGCTGTAGATGAAATGGTATTATACAAGTAATGTTTGTTGAAACAGTACAGATAATGTGTATACGTAAAGACGACCCATCGTGTCGTCTTTACTGAAGATTATTCAAACACAATTATAAGCTGGTTTTTTGTAACCATTTCACCGGCAGAAACTTTAATCTCCTTAACTTTTCCATCGATACTCGACGTAACAATATTTTTCATCTTCATCGCTTCAAGTGTAAGAAGTCTTTCACCTTCTCTTACGGATTGTCCCGGTTTTACAAGTATATCCCTAATGATACCCGGAATGAATGCATTCAAATGTTTCGGATTTGGTGCTTCATACACTTTACGAAGACGAAACTTGCGCGTAAGCTTAGTTTCATAAACGGTATCATCTATCACGAGTTGGTTCTGTTTTTGTTCTGTCATAGTTTAAAAAGGTGGAATTCCATGTTTCTTAGCCGGACGTGATTCTTTCTTCTGTGCCGACAAGTTTAAAGTATGAATTAGAATTTTTCTAGTTTCTTCCGGATTAATTACCGCATCAATATATCCGTTAGCTGCTGCAACGTATGGATTAGCAAACTTCTCTGTGTATTCTTTCACTTTCTGCTGGCGCATGGCGTTTGGATCGGCAGCAGAAGCAATTTCACTTTTGAAGATAATATTAGCAGCTCCCTCCGGTCCCATTACAGCAATTTCAGCAGTCGGCCAAGCGTAAACAAAATCGGCACCCAAGTGACGTGAACACATTGCTATGTAACCGCCGCCGTAAGCTTTGCGTAAAATAACTGTCATTTTAAGAACTGTAGCTTCGCTGTAAGAATAAAGAACTTTTGCACCGTGACGAATAACTCCGGCATGTTCTTGATCAACACCCGGTAAGTAACCCGGTAAATCGACAAGAGTTAAGAGTGGAATATTGAATGCATCGCAGAAGCGAATGAAGCGCGCTGCTTTGTTCGATGAATCAACATCTAAAACTCCGGCAAGAACCGCGGGCTGGTTGCCGATAATTCCAATTGACTGGCCATTCAATCTAGCGAAGCCTATTACAATATTAGCAGCCCAGTATTGCTGAACTTCAAAGAAATCGGAATCATCAACCATCGAATAGATTACATCTCGAATATCGTAGGGAAGAGTGGGATCTGAAGGGATAATCTTTTCAATTACATATTCCGGTTTCGGTTTCTTTGGAGTATAAGGATCAGCTTTTTTAGAATTATTCCAAGGAATATAGGAAAGTAATTTTCTTATTTGTTCAAAGCATTCATATTCGTTACGTGCAAAGAAATGAGCGTTTCCGGTCATTTCACTTTGTATTCGCGCGCCGCCTAAATCTTCCATAGAAATTTCTTCACCGAGAACAGTCTTAATTACTTCGGGACCAGTGATAAACATTTTAGAAATCTGATCTACAACGAAAACAAAGTCAGTCAAAGCTGGCGAATAAACAGCCCCGCCGGCACATGGGCCGAGTATTACAGAGATTTGTGGAATTACACCGCTAGCAAGAGTATTGCGGTAAAAAATTTCTCCATATCCGGCTAATGAGTTAACACCTTCTTGTATTCTAGCGCCGCCGGAATCGTTAATACCGATCAGAGGAATTCCCATCTTTAATGAATGATCCATGATCTTTGTGATTTTTCTAGCATGAGCTAAGCCGAGAGAACCGCCGGCTACAGTAAAATCTTGAGCAAAAATACAAACCGGGTGACCGATGATCATTCCGGTTCCGGTTATAACACCATCGGCTGCTAATTCTTTTTTATCCATACCAAAGTCTTTACCGGCATGTTTAACGAATAGATCGAATTCAAAGAAAGTTCCGGGATCGAGTAGAGCATCAATTCTTTCACGGGCAGTTAATTTACCAGTTGCTTTTTGTTTTTGTATAGCCTTTACACCGCCCCCTTCACTAACAACCTCTTGGCGAAAGAGGAAATCTTTCAACTTACTTAGGATGGACATTTTGCCTCACACACACTGTGGATAGATAGTTTGCAGAATTACGGTCGTAAACTTACAGAAATTAGAACCGAGAAGGAATAAGTTTGTCCTATTAAAGCAACTTCATGTCCTTTAGGAAGGGAAGCGATTCTTGAGTTTCTTTTACTTCATTCAGATTAATATCGCAAATGAAAATACCTTCTTCGTTTTCAACAGAAAGTATTTCTTTGCCCAGAGGATTATAAACTCCGCTGCAGCCGTTATAGGTGTGGTCCTGATCTGTGCCGGTTCGGTTTACTCCAATCATGAAACATTGATTCTCGATTGCTCTGGCTTTCAGCAAAGTTTTCCAGTGTTCGATTCTTGGTATAGGCCAGTTTGCAATATTGATTAAGAAATCTACATTGCGCTTTGCGTAAAGCCGGTATAATTCGGGGAAGCGAAGATCATAACAGATGGTTAAGCCAATTCTCTTGTGCCCGATTTCGGTAACAACAAGTTCATTCGATGCTGAGTAATATTTGTTTTCATCAGCTAAACTGAAAGGATGAATTTTGCGGTAACGTGCTTTAAGAAGTCCATGCTCATCAAAATGTATAAGTGAATTAAAGAATTCCTTTCCATCTTTTTCAATTACGCCGCAGAAGATGTTGGTTTTGGTTCGTTCGGCTAATTTCATAAAGTAGTGAGTTGAGATGCCGTCAATCTCTTCGCCAAATTCTTTTGTGTTCATTGTAAAGCCGGTTAGAGAGAGTTCCGGAAAGATTAACAGATCCGGCTTCTCTTTTATTTGCGAAATCATCTCTTCTACTTTAATAATATTATTAGCCGGATTTTCCCATTCCATTGCGAGCTGGACTAAACCGATCTTCATTTACTTCTCCAAAACAATTCTTACTTCTAAATTAAATAATTCATGCCTTTTAGTCATAGAATTTTTAATTTGCAGAAACATCATTCAGAAAAAACTATGCTAAATTACATTTGGGTTGGTCTTCTCGCACTGGGAATTTTTGCCGCTGTCGTTTTGGATATAAATGATTCGGCAACTAACAAATATCAAAATAACAAACCACTTTCTGTTGTTTTGGAAACCGGAAATTCCTCTGATAAAGAAATTTCGGAAGCAGTTATAAAAGTTGAAGGAAAAAACTTTTCTTCTTTCTATAAAGGCACTGCAGGTGAATATTCGCAAAATGCAAAGCTGAGTTATAATAAAGCTGAAGGTTATTATTCTGTTTTTATGGAAGTAGGATCAACAACTCCCAAGATTTGGAAAGAAATGGCATCTGCTTCGGGCAAAGAGGGAGACTTGACCGGCAAACTTTGGATTGGAAAGCAGATTGAGCCGGGAAAATATTCGGCTTGGATTGTGTTTGAAACTATCACAATGTTAAATATGAAATCTGTTACCAATGCTGCAATTGATTATGCCGGCAGAGCAGTTAATATTGCAATTGGTCTTGTTGGAATAATGGCTCTCTGGCTTGGAATAATGAAAATTGCAGAACAGGCTGGATTGATTGCAATAATTGCTAAGTCGGTTAGACCTTTTACAAGATTTTTATTTCCGGATGTACCGCAAGACCATCCGGCAATTGGTTCTATTGTTATGAATGTTTCTGCCAACATGCTTGGACTTGGGAATGCTGCTACTCCATTCGGGTTGAAAGCTATGGAAGAATTAGAAAAACTGAACACGAAGAAGGGGACAGCTACAAACGCGATGATAACTTTTCTTGCAATAAATACTGCCGGATTAACATTAATTCCCGCTACAGCAATTGCAGTTAGGGCAGCGATGGGAAGCAGCGACCCGGCAATAATTATTGGTACCTCAATTTTTGGAGCTGGTTGCGCAACTATAGCCGCTATAACAGCCACAAAGCTTCTCGAAAAATTTCCAATGGGTTTTTCAGATTTTCTCTCACTTGTAAAATCTTCATGGAAGATGTTAGCTTCTTTATTGATTTTTATTACAGCAGTAGTTTTAATGATTATAAGCGGCGTACTTTCATTTCTTGGTGATGCTGACACGATTAAAGCAATAATTCAAGTAGTATCAGTTGTAGCTATTCCAGCAATAATCATTTCTTTTGTTGCGTTTGGGTTTTTCAAAAAAGTTAAAGTATACGAAGTATTTATTGAAGGAGCTAAGGAAGGATTTAATGTTGCTCTTCGAATTATTCCATTCTTAGTGGCAATGCTTGTTGCAATTGGAATATTTCGTGCCGGCGGAGCTATGGATTTCTTGATAATGCTGTTATCGCCAATTACAACATTTATTGGTTTCCCGGCAGAAGCTCTGCCAATGGCTCTAATGCGTCCTTTAAGCGGCAGTGGTGCAATAGGAATCATGACTGAAACCATTTCAGTTCATGGCGCCGATTCATTTCTAGGAATATTAGTCTCAACATTAAACGGAAGTTCTGAAACGACCTTTTATGTATTAGCATTATACTTCGGTTCTGTAGGAATTTCCAAAATGCGCCATGCTGTTGCGGTTGGATTAATTGCTGATATAGCCGGTGCATTAGGTGCACTTTTAATTGTAAAACTTTTATTCGGATGATTATGAAAGTTGTTATAACAAGAAAATTGCCGGGCGAACCGGAAAAATTACTTAAGAAAAATGGTTTTAAGGTTATTGTTTATAAGAAAGATCAAACTATTCCTCGTCATGAATTTCTAAAGCTAACGAAAGATGCCGATGCGGTTTTATCATTACTAACAGAGAAGATTGATAAAGAAGCAATAGATAATTTTAGTAAATGTAAAATAGTCGCCAATTGTGCTGTTGGGTATAATAACATTGATGTTCCGTATGCCAAAGAGAAAAGTTTAGTTGTAACAAACACGCCCTATGTTTTAACAGACGCAACTGCCGATTTAACGGTAGCGTTAATTCTTGCTTGTGCGCGCAGACTCCGAGAAGGAGAGCAAATGATGCGTGAGAATAAGTTTACTGGCTGGAAACCCAATATGCTATTGGGTTTTGATCTGAAAGGGAAAACAGTTGGAATAATCGGGGCTGGAAGAATTGGTAGAGCAACCGCGAGAAGGTTAAAAGGATTTGGAGTAAAAATCATCTACTTCGATAGAAAGAAGCGAGATGAGTTTGAAACTGAATTTTTGGCTAAGAAAGTCAGTATTAACGAATTAATGAAAAAATCGGATGTTATTACTGTCCACCTATCATTGAGCAAAGAAACGCATCATTTCCTTGATGCAGAAGCGCTTGCCCTGATGAAAAAAACGGCAGTAATTGTTAATACATCTCGTGGAGAGATAATAGAAGAGAAAGCATTAATAAAATTGTTGAAGCAGAATAAAATATTTGCCGCCGGTTTTGATGTTTATGAAAATGAGCCAAATGTGAATCATGAACTCAGAGCCTTGAAGAACGTATTTCTACTTCCGCATATTGGAAGCGCAACTATCGAAACAAGATCTGCAATGGCTCAACTGGCGGTTAACAATATAATAAGTGTTTTGAAGGGGAAAGAACCAATAACACCAGTCTAGATTTTCTTTCATCATTCCTTTGTAAGAAGTAATTGAATTCCGCATCTCCAATACCTATTTTGTAGACCAAAAATAAGAGCAGTAACTATGCGGATTGGAATATTAAAAGAACCACATAACGACGAAAAAAGAGTTTCACTTGTTCCAGCCGGAGTACAGACGCTTGTTCAATCCGGTCATACAGTTTTTATTGAATCTGGTGCGGGTGTTGGCAGCCATTTCTCTGATGATGATTATAGAAACATTGGCGGGAATGTTGTTTATACAACAGAAGAAGTTTTTCAAAGAAGCGAACTAGTAGTTCGCATTACACCTTTTAATGAAATGGAAGTAGATAATCTTCAAGAAGATCAGATTCTCTTTTCTGCTCTTCATTTGGCTGTGGGCAAGAAAAACACGGTTGAAAAATTGATGAAGAAGAAGATTACAGCAATTGCAATTGAGCTTATTGAAAAGGATGATGATCTTCCAATTCAGCAATCAATGAGCGAAATTGCTGGACAGTTAGCTATTCAAGTTGGTGAAAGATATTTAGGCGGAGATCATCCTAGTAGTCGCGGTATTTTGCTCGGAGGTATTCCGGGTGTTGCACCGGCAGCGGTTGTTATTATTGGTGCTGGAGTAGTTGGTTTCAGCGCAGCTTTAACCGCATACTCACGCGGTGCTCACGTTATTGTTTTAGACAAAGACATTAGAAAGTTAAGAAGGATTAGAAACGAGATCTCTAAAGACATTCCGACAGTTGCTGCCAACCAATACACTATTGCTCGTGGAGTCAAGTTTGCTGACTTGTTAATCGGCGCTGTACAAGATAAAGCCGGTAAAACACCTCACGTAATCAAAGAAGAGATGGTTAAGACAATGAAACCGGGATCCGTAATAGTTGATGTTTCAGTTGATCAAGGGGGGTGTGTTGAGACATGTAGACCAACTACAATCAGTGATCCCGTTTATGAAACTCATGGTGTGATCCACTATTGTGTCCCAAATATGCCGGCTCTTGTAGCCAGAACAGCGAGCTTCGGTTTAACAAACGCTTGCATTGAATATATACACGAAATAGCCGATAATGGAATTGCAAACGCATTACTCGGAGATTCCGGGTTAGCAAAAGGTGTTTGTACTTATAACGGTTATGTTTCCAATGAAAAAATTGCAGATGCATTCAATCTTGAATTTAGAAGATTGCACATCTTCTCAACCAATTGAAGAGAGAAGTAATGACTATTGAACAAACTAGGCAAAATAAACCACTTACAGCATCATGGATAAAAAGATATAACTCGCATTTAGTATCTGCGGCTGAAGCTGTTAAAGTAATTAAGTCGGGTGACAAAATTGTTGTACAGCCGGGATGTGCGGCGCCGTTCGAATTGATCAATGCTATGGTTGCTAGAAAAGATGAGCTAGAGAATATCGAACTTTACCACATACTTATAGTTGGTGATCTTGCATATACAAAACCGGAATATGAAAAACATTTTCGTCATAAAGCGTTTTTTATCGGAGCAAACGCTCGCTTGGCTGTTAATGAAGGAAGAGCAGATTTTATTCCTATCTTTCTTCATGAAGTCACTTTGCTTTTTAAGCGAGGGGTAATTGTTCCGGATGTTGCTTTGATACACGTTTCACCGCCGGATGAACATGGTTTCTGCAGCTACGGCATTGATGTAGGAAATATTAAAACCCCAGCTGAAAAATCTAAATGTGTAATAGCCCAAGTTAATAAACAAATGCCTCGGGCTTTGGGTAATAGTTTTATCCATGTAAATAAAATTGATTTTATAGTAGAAGTTGATGAACCGCTGAAAGAACTTCCACAAATCGACCCGGATGCAAGTCCGGAAATGCTTACTATTTATGACAAGATTGGAAGTCATATTGCAGAATTGATTGAAGATGGTTCCACATTACAGATGGGAATTGGTGCAATACCAGATGCAGTCTTAAAATATCTTCATCATAAGAAAGATTTGGGCATCCATACAGAAATGTTTTCTGATGGATTAATTGATTTGATTGAAGAAGGTGTAGTAAATGGTGAAAAGAAAACACTTCACCCCGGTAAGCTAATAGCTGGATTTGTGCTTGGAACCAAGCGAGCGTTCGATTTTATAGACAACAATCCGATATTTGAATTTCACCCGCAAGAATATGTTAATGATCCCTTTATTGTCTCAAAGAATGATAAGATGGTTGCCATCAACTCTGCGATTGAGGTTGACCTTACCGGACAAGTCTGCTCTGATTCTATCGGTACAAGATTCTTCAGCGGTATTGGTGGACAAGTTGATTTTGTTCGCGGTGCGGCTCATTCCGAAGGTGGGAAACCGATTATTGCTTTGCCAGCGGCTACAAAGGATTTAAAAATCAGCAAGATTGTTCCTACACTGAAACCTGGTGCTGGCGTTGTAACTTCTCGAGGTGATGTTCATTATGTTGTTACAGAATATGGTGTTGCAAATCTTTATGGTAAAACAATTAAAGAAAGGGTTAATGCATTGATAAGTATTGCACACCCTAATTTTAGAGATGAACTAACTAATTATGCTAAAAAAACATTTAACATCTAAAAAAATATGGTTGCTATAATTGGGGATATTCATGGCTGCTTCAACACTTTAGTTGAGCTTTATACAAAGATTATAACTCGGTATCCCGGAATCCCGGTATATACTGTTGGAGATATGGTTGACAGAGGCAACCACAGTCGCGAGGTAGTTAATTTTATTCTTGCTAACAATATTCAACTTGCTCCCGGCAATCACGATTATATGTTCTATCATTTCTTCAAGGATCCTACAAGCGTTTTCGCGCGTTCTTGGTTTTTTAATGGAAACGAAACTACACTTGAATCATATGAGAGCAATGAACAAGATATGTTTCTCCATATTGATTTTATTAAGTCAGTTCCACTTTATTATGATTTACCCGATTGTTTCATCTCTCACGCCGGAATTTCGCTTCAGTATGAAAAGTATCTACCCGGAGATTTTAAGGATAATTTAGCGTTGCTAGATAGTTTTATTCAAAATGATTTGCGAAGCGATAGGGGAATTTTATGGACTCGCGATCCACTCTTAAATATTGGCAAGCTTCAAGTTGTTGGACACACAACTAAGCCTGATATTACTTTAGTTGAAGATTCCAATTCGGTCTATATAGATACCGGAGTTTTTCTAGGAAACAAATTGAGCTGTGTTATCATTCATGAAAATTTAATCATCGAGACTATTGAAGAAAAAGCTCATATTGATGATGTAATCAAAAAGTAGTTCTTTACTCTTTCTTGTATTTATAATCCGGCAAAAGTCTTTCCAGTTTGCTATTCAAAGTTGTACGTGGGATTTTTAGTAGTTTAGCTGCGTTGCTAACAATGTTGTCGCTCTTATTTAAGGCCCAGACTAATATCTCTTTTTCTTTTTTCGAAATAAATTCATCGAACGAATTGTATTGCTCAAAAGATTCATTTTGAGTGGTGCTGTTTTTTCTTGTTTCAGATAGATCTAAAACTATTGGATCAATAGCTCCGCTAAACGAGAGTGCAATCATTCTCTCCACAATGTTCTCGAGCTCGCGCACGTTTCCCGGCCATGAATACTTCATTAATTGAGAAATAATTTCATGATTGAGCAGCATTAATTTATCTTCAGCTTTATGTTTGCGGAAGAAAAAATCAACCAGAAGCGGAATATCTTGCTTTCGTTCTCTTAGAGGAGGCAGTTTTAATGGAATGATATTCAATCTGTAATACAAATCTCCTCTAAACAATTTTTCTTCAACTTTTTGCCGAAGATCGACTTTAGTTGCGCAAACTATCCTAACATCAATATTAATATTTGCGGATGAACCAACCGGGGTAATTTCTCTTTCTTGAATAACACGCAATAGTTTAACTTGCATATTGAGAGGGAAGTCGTCAATATCATCGATAAATATTGTTCCCATATTAGCGCGTTCAAAGTAACCCTCGTGCCGTTTAATTGCACCGGTGAATGCTCCTTTTTCGTGACCAAATAATTCACTCTCAAGTAGACTTTCGGGAATACTTGAACAACTTACGGTAACAAATTTTTCTTTTTTCCTTAAACTATTATTGTGAAGAGCTCGAGCGACAAGTTCCTTACCCGTGCCGCTTTCGCCTTCAATTAAAACAGTCGAATCATTTTGAGCAATCTGACTTATTGTTTCTACTAATTTCTTCATGCTCTCGCTGTTACCGATAATATTGCTGTTTTCTAGTCTTTGTATCTTTTCGCGTAATTCTTCATTCTCAATTAAAACAGATTGCAACTGAGTAATGTTTCGTAAGATCGACAAAAGCTTTTCGGGAGAGAATGGCTTTGTAAAATAATCATAAGCTCCAAGCTTAAGCGATGAAACAGCAGTATCAACAGTAGCAAATGCAGTAATGAGGATTACCTTACAAGTTGGGGAAATTTCCAAAACTGATGAAAGTACTTCCATTCCGCTTAGTTTGGGTAATCGTAAATCTGTAATTACAACTTCGGGCAACTCTTTTCTGAAAATATTTAATCCTTCTTCTCCATCTTCAGCAGAAAAAACTTGATAGCCCTCAGTTTTCAGAATATCGGAAAGTGAAATTCTGGTTATTCGTTCGTCTTCAATTATTAGTAATTTCATGCGCTATAGCTCTTGGTAAAGTTATCTTAAAAGTTGTGCCTTCTGTTTCTTTGCTTTGAACTGAGATTTTACCTTCATGGCTTTCGATAATTCCTAAACAAACCGAAAGCCCTAATCCTGTTCCGGTACCAACTTCCTTGGTTGTAAAAAATGGATCAAAAATTTTCTTGATATCATGTTCCGAAATTCCAATTCCACTGTCGTTGATAACCAAACTAATAAGTGAATCATCTTCTTGTAATGTTGTAATAGTTATTGTTCCATCTTTTTCAATTGCATCATAGCTATTCAAAAGTAGATTCATGATTACCTCTTGAAAAAGATGGTAATCGATTTTCACAAACCCGATTTTGTTAGAAAGCTCTAGCATTACATTTATTCGCTTTTCTTTTAGACGAAAATCGAATAGCTGAATTACCTTCTGAATCGATTCGTTAATATTTATTAGGTTTTCAGAAGAAGACTGCTGACGGGCAAATCCAAGAAGTTTCTTTACAACTGTTTCGATGTTGTTAATTCCCTCATTAATTAATTCTAGATAAAGTTTGTTCTTTGTGGCATCATTTGGATTTTGTTGTATTGCGTAAAGACAAGACTTGATTCCATTGAGAGGATTATTTACTTGGTGTGCTACGCCGCTTGCAAGCCGTCCGATAGAAGCTAGTTTCTCCGCTTGATATATTTGCTTCTGAGCGTTTTCAAGTTGCTTCTTCGATGCTTCAACTCTATTAAGCAGTAAACTGAAATGGTGGTACAAGAATCCAATTTCATCCGTTTTTGTTGGCAACGAAATATCCACATCAGAAACAAAATCTACTTTATCAAATTCAATGACTAATTTTTCGAGTGAAGAAGTCATGTGATTGATTGAGAAAAACAAAATAATTAGAACAATTGAGGTAACTAAAATTGTTGCGATCAATAGCAGAATAAAGATATTCTCTATCTCGTCTCGTATAGGCTGTGCATCAAATCCAATTACAGTATAGCCCCAGTTTCGGCCGGAAAACACTAAAGGTTCATTAACTTCCAAAACCCAATTCATGTTTTCATGCTCAAAGATTTTAACTTCTTCTGTAGTTGTTTTTCTGAAGTTTATTATATGATTCGATTTTGAGTTGGAATCTTTTGTTTTTATTAACTGAATAATTGAAGAACCTTTATCATCGAAAATTGCCACATATTTTATGTTGCCAAGTCTATTAACAAAGTTATCTATGTAAGTCTCTAAGATGTTTTCATTTTGGAGAGCTCTTTTTTCTTCAAGAATCATCGCATCAATCACAGTAACAGTAAAAGTTTTTGCTATAGAAATGCTGTTCTGAGACTGTTTCTGGATTATTATTGAACGCCATTTAATTAATAGCACTGATGAGATGAGAAGCATCAGTATTATAATAACCGAGCCGATTAAGAAAAGTATTTTTGCTTTTAGACTTGAGCGCAGTTTAAACATTAATAACTCACCGGCTTATTGTACGAATAACATCGTAATCTTTATCAGTTGCCTCAACAAAACCATATATAAACTCATTATCCCAATTTTTCGTGATATACTTCCTCATAGGATTACTTTGGTTTATTTGTAATAGTGCACTCTTAATTTCTTGAACAATTTTCTTTGGATAGTCTTTAGTTACGACCAAGGGACTAGTAGGAAATGGATCCGAATACATTAGAGTTCTTATAGAATTTGGTGAGAGTTTTTTAATCAAATACTCCCTTGTCACGCCTACATCAAAAAAATTCTTGTTTACATTTTGAATTACACTTTGATGATGAGGAAAGTTTTTTATCTCCGCCAACTCATTTTCAACAATTCCATTCTTTGCGAACTCATACTTGAGCATCCAATTGCTTGAATATGATTCGCGGGAAGGAAGAGCCAGCTTTTTATTCCTTAGATCGTTAATGCTGAAAATTTTAGAATCGCCGCGCGTAAATAAAACTGCTCGCGAAAAAGGTTCGAAGTTTTCATTTAACGGTTTCAATATTGGAATGATGCCATAATCTTGGTGAGCTCTTAGATATACATACGAACCAACGAACGCGGCTGCAACTTCTTTTTCAATCAACATTTTTACTGCTTGAGTATAATCATCGCTAAGTTTTAGCTCGAACCGGTAAGACGATTTGGATGTTAGATAATCCAGCATAGGCTGATAACCACGATAAATTATGTTTGGCGGATAGCGGGAAATAACACTTAGATATACTACCGGCTTGTTCATTGCAGTAGAGTCTACTTGATACTCTTTAGAATCTGAAATGAGCGTAGTTTCTATGTCTAAAGCGTAATTATAGAAGTAGTAAGTAAATATGGAAGCTACTGCAATTATTACAGTAATATTTAGAATTAACTTTTTCTTATTCATTTCTGAAAGTGGTTTCATTTTCCTAATCTATTAAACAGTAATAAAGATCGTTCCACAATTAAATCCGACTGTTTTACATTAAAACTTGCTTTATGGACAGTCCCATACTTAATTGTGACGGTTAATCGTCTATCTGACCGTAAATCGTCATCACAATGATAGCTGATTTTTACACAACTTGTAATTTGGACTGAAATCAAACTAAAATTAGCAGCAATTACTGGCATTATGATTGCAAAAACAAACGTTATCAAAACAAAAGGAGCTGCAATGCAAGAAATCATTCCTCGCTGGGAATTTAGAACTTTTACTAATGACCTCGGATCTGCTGAAGAAAACATCAGAAAATTTCCGGAAGGCAAAACTCGCGAAAGCGACGAAGTATACATTCTCTCCGAAGTCAGCATGGACAATACTAAAGTCCGAGATGATTTAATGGATATTAAAACACTTCAACAAGTTAATGAAGACCGTTTAGAGCAATGGCTTCCAATTATGAAGGGAACATTCCCGCTTCCGATAGCTGAAATCGAAAAAGTCTTTAAATGTTTTAAAGTTGCTCTGCCAAAGTTCGAACGCGCTGAATACACTTTTGAACAATATCTAAATGAAGTAATTGCTCCGTCTAGTTTGTTAAAGGCTGTTAATGTTCATAAAAAGAGAACCGGTTTTACAATCAATCATACTATTGTTGAGATTGCAGAAGTTACTGTAGATGGAAAAACTATTAAAACAGCTGCTGTTGAAATGGAAGATCCGGAATTGGTTATTAAAACAGTTAAAGAAGTTGGGTTAGATAAATTTCCAAACATTAACTACTTGCGCGGTCTTAAAAACTTAGTCGGAATGAAATAGGAGAATTACAATGGCAAATGAAATAGAACGTAAATTTTTGGTAACAGGCGATTTTAAAAACCTTGCGTCCAAGGAAACCAGAATAGTACAAGGTTATCTTTCTTCAATTCCGGAACGCACGGTAAGAGTAAGAATTAAAGGTGATAAAGGCTTCATAACTATAAAAGGTATTGGAAATGCTTCCGGCGCTACCAGATATGAATGGGAAAAAGAAATTCCAACTACAGAAGTTGAAGAACTTCTAAAAATTTGTGAACCGGGTGTAATTGATAAAACTCGCTTCTTAGTTAAAGTTGGTGAGCATACATTCGAAATAGATGAATTCTATGGTGAGAACCAAGGACTAGTAGTTGCTGAAATAGAACTATCTTCTGAAAATGAATCATTCTCAAAACCGGAATGGCTCGGAGCCGAAGTTACCGGTGATGTTAAGTATTACAATTCAATGCTGATGAAAAATCCTTATACAAAGTGGGAGAAATAAAAATTCCATGTCTGTAAATACAGCATCCGGATTAGCAAAACAAAACGATATCCAGCAAGAGACCAATGGAGAAAACATTGAAGATCTTCTTGATCTGGATAAGCATAAACTTTCGGTAATACCACAAAAAAAATCAACACCAAGTGAAAGATGGATGAGGTACCTTGGTGTTCCGATTGCAATAGCGGTATTTCTTTACTTGTATTATATGCCGGCTCCGACCGGCTTAACCGCCTCCGGACAGACAGTGATTGCTGCATTCTGTTTTGCACTGATTTTATGGGTTACAGAATCCATTCCAACACATGTCACTTCATTACTGCTTATGGTAATCCTTGTTTTTTTCAACGGCTGGGGAATGAAGAATGTGCTTGGAGTGTTGGGTTTTGATGTAATTTGGCTGAATGTGCTTGCGTTTATTCTTAGTTCACTTCTAGTAAAAACCAACATTGCAAAGAGAATTGCTCTGAATCTTATTGTTAAGTTTGGCAACAAAGCCTTGCCAATGCTTCTTGCTTTTTTGGTTTTGCAACTTGCATTAGCACCACTTATTCCGGCTACAGCAGCTAGGACCGTTATTACGCTTCCTATCATGTTAATTGTAGCTTCAATTTACGGATCAACAAGTGACAACCCGAACAATTTTGGAAGAAATCTTTTCCTTCAAAATCTTTTTGGAATAAACATTTTCTCATCTGGGTTTATGACCGGCAGTACTGCGAATATCATTGCAGTCTCATTCATTTTCAGCATGGCAAACACTAAAGTTTATTACACTGATTGGATGTTTGCAAATCTTCCGGTTGTAATTATTGCTATGCTAGTTGCATGGTACATTGGCCCAAAATTTTTCTTCAAAATAAAAGAGAAGGAATCAAAACCGGCTGTAAAAGGTGGCATTGAAGTTATGAAGAAACAGTTGGATGCGATGGGCAAAATGACTTTTAATGAGAAGAAAGGTGCAGCAATTTTTGGTATAGTAATTTTTCTTTGGGTCACTGATCGATTCCATCAATCAATGTTTGGCTTTCAAATAGATCCGGTTATGGCTGCAATGGTTGGAGGAATTATTACTCTTCTTCCAAAAGTTGGATTGCTCAAGTGGAATGAATGCGATATTCCTTGGCATCTTATGTTATTTAGCGCTGGTGCTTATGCCGGTGGATTAGCACTGAACGACACCGGTGCCGCAAAATGGGCAGTGCAAAATTTATTTACAATTATTAATCTTGATAAGAATATCAACTTCTGGATCGTTTATACAGTTATAATTTCTGTGATGATGTATTCTCACTTAGTCTTTACTTCAAAAACTATGAGAACAATCATTCTCATCCCATTTACAATCGCTCTTGCACAAGAACTTGGAATTAATCCACTTGCGTTGGCGCTTCCCGCAGCGTTCACAATTGATTGGGTAATTGGACTTCCGATCAGTGCAAAACCAAATGTTATTTTATTTACAACGGGTCAGTACTCTGTACTAGATAACCTTAAATACGGATTTATCATGGCAACGATTGGAATCATTCTTCTTGTAGTTGCCGGATTTACTTGGTTCAGAATTTTAGGAATTACACCGTAATGAAAGCAGAACATAAACTCTTTTTGCTTCTAATAATTCTTTCTTCGTTTCTTTTTTGCATTTCCATTTTTGCGCAGAAACCGAATACCTATTCGGAAAAAATTATGATGAACGAGAATGGAAGCGCGAATATAGTCTGGAAATTTACTGTTGAAGAGAATACGTCTAATGAGCTTTTATTTCCATGGAATTTTAGTAGTAAGAATCTAGCCGATATTAAATTCAGCCTTTATAAAGTTGGAAAATCAAAAACCAATACTGATTCTTTGATTCAGTTTTCTGCTGCATACAATCCAAGTATTGTTGATCGTGACGGAATTAAATTCATTTCTTTGAAAATTGATCAAGCGGAACAAAGCAAATCTAGGCTAATAAAGTTCACAGTTAAAGACTTTATAGAATTTCCGAAAGATAATAACGAAGAATATGGTAACTATCCGGTTAAGTATAGATATATCAACACAAGTTTTCCTCAAATAAAAAGATTCGAATCAACGTTAGTGCTTCCGGCGGGTTTTGTGATTGTAAGCGTTGATGAAACTATTCCTAAACAGACCGAAGATAATCCGGTATCACCATTTCAGCTTGGTGTAGTTGATTCGAAAAATTCTATTACACTAAAAGTTCAGAATATGAAACTTGGCGAACATGCATTCCTAAAATTGAATGTTAAACGTGAAGCTAAATCGTATTTGGTTTTGTTCGCATTTGGTGCGGCTGGATTACTCTACCTTTTCTTTTTCCGTGATTTGGTAACGCAAAAAAACGGTAATGGAAACGGTATCTCTGATAAAACAAAAAATTAGCAATAGAGGTTTATATGTCTCTCTTCTTTCAGAAAACGAAAAAATTAGAATCTCAAATAGATGAGTATTTGGATTTGGTAATTAAAGGCGGTTTGATATTTAAGCTTGGGATTAAATGTTACATGGAAAATCAAACTGAAGAATTTGAAAACTATCTTAAAGAATTAAGAAAGATTGAAGAAAGGGCAGACGATCTCCGCAGAAACATTGAAGTAAAACTATACACAAGAACTTTAATACCGGAAGCACGCGGTGATGTTCTTGGTTTGATGGAGAGCTGTGATAAAGTTTTGAATATTACTACCGATAACCTATTGGAATTTTCGGTTGAAATTCCTCAGATATCCAATCCTCTCAAGCATGATTTCTTAGAACTTTCAGAAAGCTCAATTTCATGTTTGGAAAATACTGTAAGCGGAATTCGTTCTTATTTTAAGAATATAGATGCTGTGAGAGATTATGTAACAAAAGTTCAGTTTTATAAAAAGGAAACCAACAAGATTGCCGAAAGAATAAAGAGAACAATTTTTAGATCGGAACTTGAACTGAGTCATAAAATTCACATAAGATATTTTGCATTTCACATAGAACGTATAGCTGAACAATCTGAAGACGTGTGCGATAGGTTGTCAATAGCTATAATTAAAAGGTTCGAATAGGTTGGATATTTCAATTTGGTTTTTTATAACCAGCGGATTATTTCTTGGCTGGTCATTAGGCGCTAACCATGCGGTAAATGTTTTTGGAACAGCCGTGGTTTCAAAAATGGTTAAGTTTAAAACGGCTGCTGTTATTGCTGGAATATTTGTAATTCTAGGTGCTGTAATTAGCGGATCCGGGACAACCAAAACGCTTAATGAACTAGGCTCTATTAATGCGCTTGCCGGAAGCTTCTCTGTAGCTTTAGCAGTTGGAATATCTGTTTTGGCAATGACAAGAGCTCAACTTCCGGTTTCAACTTCTCAAGCTGTAATAGGCGGAATTATTGGCTGGAATATTTTTACCGGCTCACCTACAGACTATACATCACTTTCCAGAATTCTTTTTAGCTGGATTAGCTCGCCGATACTTGCCGGAATTTTCGGTTTTATCATTTTTAAAATTGTAAAAAGATATTTACACATCTGGAAAATTCATCTTTTAAGGATTGATACATACACTCGTGTAGGATTAATAATAGTAGGTGCCTTAGCTTCTTATTCGCTTGGTGCAAATAACATTGCTAACGTGATGGGGATGTTCGTTTCAGCCCCGCTATTCAAAGACTTGAATCTTTTTGGAATAACTTCAGTTACCGGTGTTCAACAGTTGTTTATGCTGGGCGGATTAGCGATTGCAATTGGAATTTTTACTTACGGTAAAAATGTGATGGAGACTGTAGGTAAAGATCTATATAAAATTTCTCCAATTACCGGATTAGTTGTAGTGCTCGCAGAATTTATTGTGCTCTCGTTATTTACTTCGCAAGAGTTGGAATCACTACTACTCAAATTCAATCTTCCTACAATTCCATTAGTTCCTCTGTCTACTACACAAGCATTCATCGGTGCGGTAATTGGGGTCGGTTTAGCTAAAGATCCTCTCTCAATAAATTTTAAAGTGTTTGGAAAAATTGCTCTTGGTTGGGTGATAGCTCCATTAAGCGCGGGCATCATTACTTATGTTTCTCTCTTTTTTGTACAAAATGTATTCGAACAAAAAGTAATTAATCCTGTGCCGTACGAAATTTCGAAGTCAGTTGTTATTAAGCTAAATGACCTTGGTCTAGAAACAAAAGAACTAAAAGACCTAGTTGGAAAACGATTTTACAACAAAAAAATATTTACAAATGAATTACTTAGTCGTGCACCTTACACTAATGATCATATCTACATGATATTTCAATACTCAATTGTAGATAGTTTCAAAGTAGACACAACAAAAATTGCCAGCTTTGTTAAAGACGGTACTCTTTCTGCCGATAGATTTGCTTCGTTAAAGTTGAAGCAAGGAAAGACTTTTAAGCATAAGCTGGATTTTGAGCATTCTCTTTTTGAAAATGATTCAGTTTGGATAGCAACTGGAAAGAAATTAGATGATAAAGAAACTGAGCTTCTTAAAAGCAACATTGGAGAAGTTTTTAGAATTCAGTCTAAAATAAAATAGTAACACAATAACTTAACTAGAACACATTTATAAGGAGTAATCATGAACAATCGTGGAACAGTTAGAATAGTAGTTCTGCTAACAGTTTTCTTGATGAATTGCGCGGTTCTGTTTGCACAAGATGCTAAAGTGCCGGGAGGCGCAGAAAAAGTACCAATGGGTGTTGAACAACGTAATGGCAAGCTGGTTTTTGAATCCAAGGATGGCGATTATCAATGGTGGTTCGATTCAAGATTGCAGTTTGATGGTGCAATATTTTTTGAGAATAAAAATCCGCTTAGCAATGGAACATTATTTAGAAGAGTAACATTTGCAACAAAAGCAGTATTAGGAAAAAATTGGCAAGCTGAAGTTGATCTTGAATTTGCAGAACAACTTCTAGAATTGAGAGATGTTTGGGCACAATTTACATTCCCAACTGTAAATCTTTCTTTACGTGCCGGTAACTTTAAAGAACCATTTGGTATGGAAAGATTAAATAGTTCTCGGTTACTAACTTTTCTTGAAAGATCTTCAGTATCAAGTGCTTTTCCGCGTGGTAGAAGAGTTGGTGTTGCTGCAAGATATTGGACCGATTATGCCCAAGTAACTGCTGGTGTTTTTGGCCATGAACCGGGAACAAAAATTGACAAAGGAACTACTGATGAAGGTTTTTCTGCAAACGTAAGAACTTCTTTTGCCCCAATAAATGAAAACGGAAAAAATTTACATATTGGTGCTGCTTATGCTTACACAATTCCGGATGCATCTCCAGAGTTAGCCCCTAATACAATTGAATTAAATGCACGTACAGAAAACTACGTTTTTGATCCGAAGTTTCTACATACCGGTGATATTGGAGATGTAAACTATTACAACCGTCTTGGCGGTGAGTTAATGGGAATATACGGTCAGTTTTATTTCCAAGCAGAGTACATGGCAACAAAAGTTGTTCGTTGGTACGGAAAAGAAGATGTTGATGTAAGCGGTGCCTATGGTATGTTGGTTTATAACATAACCGGAGAAACAAGATACTATTATGCAGATGAAGGAGAAGTTGGTCCAATCGAAGCTCCAAAACATTCTTGGGGTGCTTTAGAAGTTGCTTTTCGTTACAGTACACTTGATCTAAACGATTTAGGTGCCGGAATAAAAGGTGGTAAATCAAAACAGATGATGTTCGGTTTTAATTACTATCCAAACTTGAATATCAAACTTCAGTTCAATTATTCGATTGTAGACTTGGATGAGTATGCTACAAGTAAAGGAAGATTAATCGGAAACGATGATCACTCATTTATTCAAATGCGCGTTCAAGCATCACTATAAAATTTAGGAGATAAAAATGAAAAGCAGACTAATTCTTGTATTCTTGATTGCATCGCTGGCATTTGTTTCTTGTTCAAGAGATGAACCGGGAATTACTCAAGTGGTAGTAAAACCGACTATCGTAAAAATTAATGAAGTTTATTCACGCGGAGTAGCTCCGGATTTAGATTGGGTAGAAATATACAATGCCTCAGAAATTTCTGTTGATTTAAGCGGCTATAAAATTTACGATAGCGGCGGACAAAGCGGTGTAAAACCTAAATTGGAATTCCCGACCGGTACGATTGTTCCAGCTAAAGGCTATTTTGTTATTGTTACGGATATTGCTACAACTACAAATCCAGCTGGTTTTGGTCTTTCAAGTGCAGGAGAAGAAATTTGGCTTGAAGATAAAGCCGGAACGGTAATCGATAACATCGCTTTCACAGCAATGGATTTAACTCAATCATACAGCAGAATTCCAGATGGTGGAACCTGGGCTCTTTCTAATACAATTACGAAAGGTGCAACAAATAAACCATAAATTAGTTTATTTTTGAATGAGGATTGGGATTATCCAATCCTCATTATTTCTCGAGGATGTAATGCCTTTATTAAAAAAAACAATTCTTTTCTTATTACTGCTGCAATTCTTTGGTTGCAAGAGGGAAGAACCGGCAGATCAAATCACAAATCCGATAACCTCAACGTCGCTTAAGCAAATAGCAGTTTATAAAACAAGTGTGCCGGAACCATCCGGACTTTTTTATAATACCAAAACCAAGACGTTGTTTACCGTGTCGGATGGTAACTCTACAGTTTATGAAATGGATTTAACCGGAAGTATTATTCGTTCCTTTTTAATTCAGAGTAGTGATATGGAAGGAATTACGTTCTCTGCCAATTCAGATACAATGTATGTAGCGGAAGAAACTAATCAGCTGGTTACTAAGTATTTGACAAACGGTGCCAAACTTTATTCATTTCCGGTAAATGTCGCTACATTAGTAAGTCATGGACCGGAAGGCATTGCTCTCAACACCACGAATAATCATCTTTATGTAATCAATGAAAGCGATCCATGTATGCTTCTTGAATATGTGAACAAAACTGAAGTTCAAAGAAAATTAATAAACTATACTTTAGATTGTTCTGATATTTATTACGATAGCCAATTGGATTGCATATGGCTTGTTAGCGATGTATCTAAGCAAATGGTTAAGCTAAGTACGTCCGGAGATTTACTGGCTTTATTTGATCTTCCACTTACTAAAATGGAAGGTGTTACGGTTATTCAAGATAAAATCTATATGATGAATGACCAAACAAATGAGTTATATGTTTTTCAAAAACCATGATTTGAGAAATGGGATTGTTTTTTACCCTAAAATGGTAAAACTGTTTTCTAAATTTACGATGTACATTTAATAGAAAAGGAGGTAACATGAAAAAAGCTACTTTTATAGGGTTAGCTTTTGTTTTATTCTTATTGGTTGGATCGAATTATGCTCAGTCAGTAAAGATGAATGAAATATTCGCTCGCGGAACAGCAGCAGATTTAGATTGGATTGAACTCTACAATTCTACGAACGCCGATGTTGATGTTAGCGGATACAAAATTTACGATAGTGCTGGAAATTTAGACGCTACAAAAAAGATGCTAATTCCAAGTGGTACAGTTTTACCAGCAAAAGGGTATTATGTTGTTACTACTGACATCGATAAAGCGCTTAATGGTTTTGGTCTTTCGAGCAGCGGTGAAGATGTATGGCTTGAAGATAACACCGGCACTGTAATCGACAATCTCAAATTTCTTGCAACTACAGATGCAACTCAATCTTACGGAAGAGTTGCAAACGGTACAACCTGGGCTGTTCTAAATACTATAACAAAAGGATTATCTAACAGCGTTATTGTAATGAACGAAATTTATTCTAATGGTAAATCCGCTACTCATCCGGATTTAGATTGGATCGAACTATATAATTCGTCTGCTGCGCAAGTAGATATTAGCGGTTATAAAATTTACGATAGTGGCGGCAATACTGATGCAACTAAAAAAATGGTGCTTGCTAGTGGAACTGTAATCCCAGCTAAGAGTTATTTAGTTATTACTACTGACATTGATAAAACACTTAATGGATTTGGACTTTCCAGCAATGGCGAAGAAGTTTGGTTGGAAGATAACACCGGAGCTGTAATTGATAACATAAAATTTACTGCATTAACCGAAACCCAGACATTTAGCAGAATTCCGGATGCCGGGAATTGGAAAGCGGTTACTGGTTTGACAAAAGCCAAAACCAATGGTACCGGTACTTCTATAAAAGCTAATGATCAAATTGCTACAGATTATAAGCTTCAACAGAATTATCCGAATCCTTTCAATCCTACAACTAAGATCGAATATTCAATTCCACAAAGCGGTTTTGTTACATTGAAGATTTATGATGTTTTGGGAAATGAAATTTATTCGCTTGTTAAAGGATTTATGAGTGCCGGTAATTACGTTGCTGATTTTAACGCAAGCAGCCTAACATCCGGTGTTTATTTCTATAAACTGCAAGCTGGAAATTTTTCGAAAGTTAACAAGATGATGCTAGTTAAGTAACAGAAAATAGAGTAATTTAGCCCCAAGGTTGCTTGGGGCTTTTTGTTTTAAAAGGTATTTGCGGGGGAAAAAATTACCCGAAAAAATAATTGCCTTATAGCTTAAATTTGCTAAAATTTGAGTTGCAAAAAAAAGGAGGTTTATAGAAGCTTTATACGATTGTTAACTTTTCGCGAGAATACTATCTATTCGGAACGCAAAAATACTCTACTTCTGGGATTTAAAATCTTATTGATCCCTTTTTTTATTGGTGCAATTCTACTTTCGTTCGGCTTTACAAAGCAAGAACAGAAAATTGAATCGTCTTTTCTGCTAAATTCCTTTTTAAACAACAATGATGCGCCGCAGCTTGGAACAAGCGATCTAGCTAAAAACTCTCTTCGTGGCAGCAAACAATTGAACAAAATGGATTGGCTAAGTTCAATGATTCCCGATTCATTGGAAGATGCTAAAAGGAAAGCTGATTCTACTAAACTCTTAATTCAATCTATTGACTCCACTCTTAAAAAAGATTCAATCGGCAAGAGTAATTCCTTACCCGATTCAATAATTAAGAAAGATACAACTAAACAAGTCAAAGCCGATTCTGTAAAACAAAGTAAAACGTTGGAAGAATTATTGTTCGAAGCTGAATCGCAGAACAAAAATATTAAGGATACAACTAAAGTTGTATTTACCAGCAAAGATTCACTTAGAATAAAAACTAAAGCCGACTCTTTACGCAGAGTTGAATTAGCTTCTAAAGATTCAACGGCTAGATTAAAATATGATCGTTTCGAAAGGAAGGATGACCCGCTTACGAGTTTTAGAGAGTATCGCCGCTCTCAACTATTCTTAAGACCAACTGGAAGTATTAATCGAAATGTGAGAATGGATTCGACCGGAACTAAAGTTATAATAGAAGAAACTATTGCCGGCCAAAATATTAAGCCAAAACTAGAAATACCGTTAGAAGAATATATTCAGCTTCGGCTTGATGCGATAAAAAGGGAAGCGTGGGAGCAGAAAGGTTACGAATACGTTCTAAAAGACACCAGAAAAGATTTAAGTCAGTTAATAACTGATATCACTAACATAGATATTCCCCTTCCGAGCAATCCGATCCTTAGCATTTTTGGTCCGCCTAAAATTAATTTAAGAATTTCCGGTCAAGTTGATATTCACGGTGCTTGGAGGAATGAAACAACAGAAGGTATTACAACTTCCGCTTTGGGAAATACACGCAACGAGCCGGATTTTAAGCAGACTGTACAAATAAATTTAAGCGGAACGATTGGAGACAAGTTAAATCTTTCTGCTGATTGGAATACCGAGCGGCAATTTCAATATGAAAACCAATTGAAAATAAAATACACCGGTTACGAAGATGAAATTGTGCAAAGTGTAGAAGGTGGAAACGTTTCTCTTCAAACTTCTCCTCTAGTTGGCGGCAGCGAAGCTCTGTTTGGTATCAAAGCTCATTTCAAAATGGGGCCGTTCAGTTTGACAGCTCTCGCTTCTCAAAAGAAAAGTGAAGTTAAAGAAGTTTCTTACACCGGTGGTTCTAAAGCACAGAAGTTTGAAATTCATGCTTACGATTATTCGCCTAACCATTATTTTGTTGATTCAATATATCAGAATAGAACTGTTAATACGTTCAATAAGTATTATGGAAATCCAGTCCCTCAGCCGGTTAATTACTTACGTATTAAGGATATTCAAGTTTGGAAGACTACAACCGGCTTATTTAATCCTACAGAAAGAAAAGCTAACGCTTATTTGAATTTGCCTAAAAGAGTCAAAGGTAAACTTTATGCTGATTCTTTACGCGATAGCACTAAGAATACTATTCCGGGACAAAGTGAAATAGACAGAAGATTTATTATGCTGACTGAAGACACTGACTATACTCTCCATCCGGAAACTGGGTTTATTACCTTCAAAACTCAAATTCAAGATCAAGATGCTATTGCAGTAGCCTACTATACTGAAGGCACATTAACAAACTCAGATGAAGATGATGAATACTATGGCGAGTTTACTCGCGATGCCGTTGGAGATTCTACAACAAGAATGGTTCTTAAACTTATTCGCCCTTCAAGCCTTCAGCCTCAATTTAAAGATGCCTGGAAGCTCCAGTTAAGAAATATTTATCCAATGGGTGGAAGAAGAATCAAAGAAGAGGGATTCACAATGGACCTTAAGCTTATTGTTGAGGGAGGTGAACCTCAAGATAATATTAATGGTACCAAACTTTTGCAAGCTTTTGGCTTTGATCAAACTGATAAAAGTAAGACGAGTACAACTCCGGATGGAGCGTTCGATTTCTTCTCGAATAGGACAATCTGGACAGAAACCGGAGAAATCATCTTTCCGGTGCTTGAGCCATTCAAAAGAGATTTCCCGGAAACTTTACCAGCAGAATATAAATTCCCGGCGGTGTACGACACTACAATTACATTTGCCAAACAAGACCGCGCTAAAGATAAATTCATAATGATTGGCGAATATTCTGCGGATGTTTCTGCCAACATAAATATCGGCTTTAACGTTGTTGAAAATTCGGTTCGCGTACTTCTCAACGGTTCTCCACTTCAAGCCGGTGTTGATTATGAAGTAGATTATAATTTAGGCCAGGTAATTATTAGAAATGATAATGCGCTTGTTCCCGGAGCCGATCTAAAAATTACGAGTGAGCAAAATGATTTATTTACGCTCGCTTCTAAAACGATGCTTGGCTTTAGAGGTCTTTTTGAATTTAACCGGGAAACTTCGCTTGGTTTTTCTTTCTTGAATCTTAATCAGCAAACTCTTAGCGATAAAGTTAGAATTGGTGAAGAACCATTAAACAACTCGATATTTGGTGTAGACTTTAAAACCAACGTGAACTTACCTTTTATTACGAAAGCAT
>Ga0172380_10001469_pt1 | contig 40443 bp, 52 predicted proteins | sample Leawe162metaG_FD_119747 | JGI IMG/M metagenome (GOLD analysis project Ga0172380, IMG submission 119747) | Leachate microbial communities from a municipal landfill in Southern Ontario, Canada - Leachate well 162 metaG | ecosystem: Engineered > Solid waste > Landfill > Unclassified | place...
CTCAACCGAGCGTTGCCCGAGTATCTTGAGCGATACAACACCACGCGACACCACTTCGGTCTGAACCTTTCCACGCCGCTTAAATACCTAAAGTGTTTCCAAGGTATTGATTAGATTACGGTAGCCGCACAATATCGTGCTAGAGTATACTCATATGTCGCTCAAACTTACGTTTTGTGGTGGTGCAGGGAAAGTGACAGGGTCTAACTTTTTAATAGAGAGCCTGCCTGCGCAGGCAGGTGAAGGCGGAAAAGTGTTAGTGGATTGCGGCATTGAGCAGGGTGCAGACTTAGTGCAGGAGCATATCTACGGGCCTTTCCCGTACGATGCGGCAACGATAGACGCTCTTGTGGTGACTCACTCGCACCTCGACCACGTGGGGCGCATCCCCAAGCTTATTAAAGACGGCTTCAAAGGCAAGATATACCTCACTCCGCCCACAAAAGACCTCACCACGCTCATACTGCTCGACTCGGTGGGTATCTTGGCCGAGGAGGCTCGCAGAGAGGGCAAGGAGCCCCTCTACGATGGCGCCGACGTAGAGCGCGCCTTCTCGCTTATGGAAGAGCTCGAGTATCACACTGAGAAAGAAGTGGCACCCGGTATCTCTGCCTACTTGCGCAACACAGGGCACATCCTCGGCTCGGCGAGTGTGCGACTCACAGGTAGTGACGGCACTAGTATCGTGCTCACGGGAGATATTGGCAACACTCCTTCGCCACTCTTGCCTGACTGGGAGGCCGTGCCCGACGCAGATGCTCTTGTTATGGAGAGTGTCTACGGCGACCGACTCCACCCACAGCGCGAAGACCGCGTCGCGATGCTTCGCGACGTACTCAAGCGCGCCATAGAGCGTGGCGGTACGATACTTATACCGGCCTTCTCTCTCGAGCGAACGCAGCTCATGCTCTATGAGCTTTCAAACTTTTTCTCTGCGGGCGAGCTACCTAAGATTCCTGTCTTCCTCGACTCGCCACTCGCCATCAAGGTGACGGCTGTATACGAGAAGTGGGGGAGTACATACTTCAAGCCAGAGACAGAAGAGGAGATGAAACGAGAGGGGAGTATATTTGAGTTTCCTTTTCTCAAACAAACGGCCTCACATGAGCAGTCGGGTGAGATTGAGAAGGTGGCGGGACCGAAGATTATTATCGCTGGTGCGGGCATGAGCCATGGAGGGCGCATTGGTGGCTGGGAGACGCGCTACCTGCCCGACCCTAAGTCCACACTCATCTTGGTGGGGTACCAGGCACCAGGCACGCCAGGGCGGCGTATGCAGGAGGGCGCGAGTGAGGTGCGCCTGAGTGGTAAGCCGGTAAAGATACGCGCAAAGGTTGAGAGTGTGACCGGCTGGTCGGCACACGCCGACCGCGATGAGCTGCTCAAATTTGCTGAGGCAGCACTCGCTAATAAGCGTCCCAAGGCCATTTTCACCGCCATTGGAGAGCCCGCCACAGAGCGTTTCTTAGCTCAGCGTATACACGACTATCTGGGTGCCAAGGCCATCGTCCCTGAGTATGGCCAAACGTGGGAGATTGCTAAGGATTTTGTAAAACAAATTACATAAACACACCAGATCGACTTATTTTACGTCGGGGTTGGGCTTGGTGACTATTTCATTACCCTCAAACCAAGGCGGTGTCATAAAAAGGAGGAGTCTCATTTTCCCAGTGTAAGTGTATTCGACTTGAGGAGGAACCTCAATCAGGTCTTCCTTTTCCACTTCAATTTTTTCGCCATCAATATTGAAAATTCCAGACCCCTCGATCACAAAGTAGGTATGGGTGATTCTTTTACTAACTATGTAGTTATCGTGACCTTGTTCAACATAGACTTCGTAAGCTTCAAATGAAGAATCTAGTATAGGCAGTTGATATCCAGCAAGACCTTTTTGGCTAAACGTCGGTCCCGAAGGTCTCTTCCTGAGGTATTCACTCATGTAGAAATTATAACAAAACGAAAACCGCCCCGTGAGGGGCGGTTTTCGCGAACGTGTTAAACGATTTTTTTGGAGATGCGCTCGAAGATTTCGGGGTATTCAGAAGCAAAGGTGGCGAGCGACTTGCGATCGAGCTCGATGCCGGCCTTCTTGACCTTGCCCATGAAGACGCTGTATGACTTGTGGCCACTCTCGCGTACGGCTGCGTTCAAGCGCACTATCCAGAGCTGGCGGAAGTCGCCCTTCTTGTCGCGACGGTGGGCGAAGGCGTAGCGGCCTGCGCGCATGAGGCTCTCGTGTGCCTGCTTGATCTTGGTCGAGCTGCCGTGGCGGTACCCTTTGGCACGCTCCAATATATTGGCGCGACGCTTGTTTGCACTGACCCCTCCTTTGACTCGTGACATACGTGATTAATTAAAAAGCTATTATTTGGCACCCGTGCCTGGCAAGAAGCGGCGGCGAACGCGCGCGGTGAGCACGAGAGTTACCTGGCGACGCTTGGCGCTGCGCTCTGAGCCCTTCTGTTTAGCATTGAAATGGTTCTGACCCTTGGCACGCACCATAAGCTTCCCGTTACGGGTTACGCGGATACGCTTTGAGTATGATTTGTTGGTTTTCATGTGGTTGGTGTCGTTTGTTTCTCCTTGGGCATTTCCTTCTCACGCTTGGCTTGAGCTATGAGGTCTCGCTCGATAACGCCTGCAAAGCCTTTGGGGCTCTTGGCCACCGGCTCGGCGACCTTGTAGGCGTAGGGGATACGGGTGAGAAACTTCTCAAGCCTTTCCTTGAGGAACTTCTCATCCATGCCCTTGTAGCGGCCTTTGAGGAAGAGCTCGGCCCTGACCCGGTGGCCCTCAGCGAGCCACTCAGCGGCCTTTTTAGCTTTGAGCATCATATCGTTGTCTCCGGTGCCCACTTTTATTTGGACCTCCTTTGTTTCTGATATTTTGACCTTGGCCTTGGCTACCTTCTCCTTCTTGCTACGTTCGTACTCAAATTTACCATAATCCATGATCTTAGCAACCGGCGGGAGGGCCGAGGGCGAGATCTCGATCAGGTCCATGCCTGCCACCTTGGCGGCCGCCAGGGCGGCGTCCAGCGTGATAACTCCTAGGTTTTCCCCCTGTGCACCAATAACGCGCAGCTCGCGCGCGCGTATTTCGTTATTGATGCTTAGTCGGTCGGTAGCCACTGGAATTCACTATAATATAGCATAAAAGCAAGGTATTGCGCAAGGAAATGAAGTCGCCGCGCAGAGAGTGGGCCCTGCGGGCGACTCCTCTGCGCGGCGTTTCAGACGGCCAGTACTTTGACGAGTCCAGTCATGCAGTCCAATCGAGGGTTTGACTTTATGTTCTGAAGCACTAGCTTGGCTATGCGCACAGCCTCTTCATCGCTTCCGGCCTCTACTGGGTCCAAACAAAAACCGACTCCGCGAAGTCCATAGCAGATATAGTATTCTCCAGGTTCTGTCATGTTTCAATCCTCCTTGTGTAGGTACTTCTGGACCTCGCAAAAGGTTTCGCTATTTTGAAATCTGACTCGGATTGTCCAGGATTATCTCGGCCTTGCCTTGGTAGGAGACTATTTTGCCCGTGAGGGTCACCACCGAGCCCTCATAGTGAGAAAGGTCGCCAAATGCTTTGAGATCGTCAGAGAAGATTACAGCAGTGAAGGGGCAGGTCTTATAATTCTTACAGAAGTCGAGAAAGGTTGTGCCGCCAGCCGAGGTATAGGCCCGCAGAAGGGTGCCCTGCACCGAGGCCTGTTTGCCTATATGCTCGGGCGCTTCTGTGTAGTCGATAGTGCCTATAGAAACGGCCGCTCCCGCGGCCGTGTTGCCTTTGTAGGCCTCGAGTAGCTTCAGTAAGATATTCTCGTAGGTCTTACGCAGAGTTTCGTCGGTGCCTATTTCGAGAATCTCGTCGTTAAGCGTGTTAGCCGACTTGGTCCAGTTGTAGCTCCCGTGCGCGTAGGCAGAGTCGGTCACGAGCATCTTGAGGTGCATGATGCCGTTGCCGGTAGGGTGCTTCTCGACCACTATGGGCACGCCACCCTTACGCAAGATATCCATGACCGGCTGGCTAAATTTCTCTGCGCTCTGGCCACTGTCGGTAATGCCCCGCACGTCGACCCCGCGTGCCTTTGCCGCGACGAGTGCCTCAGCGACGTTCGTGAGGGTAAACGTGTATACCGCGAAGTAGATGTGGGTCTTGGCGCCCTCAATGAGTGCAATGAGCTCTTGGTCGTTCTGTTTCTGGTCGAGGCTATAGAGAACGCGGACCGATCCAGGGGCGGGTGCGGCCACATTAGCTACAGGAATACTTACGGGAGCGGCGGACCGTGTCGTGCCAATGCTATAGCCGCCGGTGCCAGCAGCGAGCAAGAGGAATAGGGCCCCCACCAGGCGCTTTTTATGAAGGGTCATTGTTGGGCTCGCTCGGGGCGCTTTTGAAGAAACGGTTGTGTAAGACGGTGAGTCGGCTGAGTAAGAACAGGCCTCCGACGAATACCGCGGCGATAATCCAGCGTTCGTTGTGGAGCCACTGTGCCGTGATGCTGCCAAACCAATAGGAGAGCATGAAAAGGAGGGTAGTCCATAGCGATGTCGCAACGATGACCGTTACAAAGAATGTGGAGAAGGAAGACCCAATGAACCCGCTTGCCGCATAGGTGGGGAAGCGGGAGCCAGGTATGAAGCGAGCGCAGAAGACGGTGAGGATGTAGCGTGTCTCGAGCCAGGTGCGCGCGGGCGCCACGTACTTGTGATCAATATATTTCGCAAAGCGCGGATGCGTGCTTGCGTAGCGGCCAAGAGAGAAGAACGCGATATCGCCGAGGATCACCCCAGCGTAGAGAGAGAGCAGCCCCAAAGGAGCTGAAATGAATCCGTCTGAGGCAAGAACGCCCACCAATACAATGGTCGGGTCCTCGAGAATGAGGGTGCCGAATATGATAGTAAAAGCGAGCGAGATAGGGTGCCCAAGCGCGCCGCCGATAATCTCTGCGAGAAAAGGGGGAGGAAACATAGTGGTAGTTGTTAGTTTATCAAAGAAAAGCGGCTCTTTGTACGCATGTTCAGGCCTCGAGAAGTAGGTGTGTGCACATTTGCGCTCGCGTACTGCAGCGCGTATTGTGGGGGAATGAAGCGCTTCGGGGTGGTGTTGGTCTTGGTGCTCGCTTTTTGTGGTATCGCGGTCTCTGCGTACATCTCACAAAGCGAGGCTGCGGGCGTGCCGCTCATCTGCAATGTCCAAAGCTTTTCCGATTGTAACGTGGTAGTGGCGAGCGCATATTCGCGCCTCTTTGGCATCTCTCTTGCCGACTTCGGGCTACTCTTCTATACGGTGCTTTTTGTTGTTGCCGCATTTGAGCTTGTGCTGTTCAATCAGCTCCTACGCCGTATTATCCAGGGGCTCGCGTTGGTAAGTATTATCTTTTCTGTTTACTCGGTATACACGCAGGCGTTCCTTATCCGGGCACTTTGTATCTATTGTCTCACGTCGGCGGTTATTACCATATTTATCTTCATCTTTGCGAGCGTTATCGAACCTTTGCGCAAGAACGCCGAGCGGCCACTTCTGCTGCCCACACCATGAGGCCGTTCCTCGTCATCTTGTTTGCAACACTGCTCACCCCGGGGGGAGCGCTTGCGGCAAGGGGCGAGACGGCTTTTCTGCCCGCACACGAGCTACTAGCAACCAGTACCGCATTGGGGAACGCGTATACGGCCGGGGCGTCAGTGGTGGTCACGTCTCCCGTATCGGCAGACCTTACGGTTGTCGGTGGTGCGGTGGTGTCGGCAGGCTCGGTGGCGGGGGACGCGCTTTTCGTAGGTGGCTCGGTGAGCTCGCGCGCGCCCGTTAAGGGAGATCTGCGGGCCGCGGGCGGCACCATTATCCTCAATGAGGCCGTGGCGGGCGATGTTGTTGCTCTGGGCTATCGAGTAGATGAGGTGGGACGTGCTGGCGGGAGCGTTTTTGTTGTTGCCGCTAACGCATCGCTTATGAACGGTGCCGGTGGGCCGGTGACGGTCTACGGCAACAATGTGTTCCTGGCAGGAGACTTCGCCCGCGATGTGCGCATTGTGGCGGGCGGGTCGGTAACCTTTGGCAAGGATACAACGATACGCGGCCGCCTGTCGTACGAGGCACCTGAACCAGCGCGAAACCTTGATTCGGTGGCCGTCCTGGGCGGGGTCGAGTATGCGAGCGCGTCATATCTGCCCGACGCAGGCACGTCGCGAGCACTCGCGCTTGCAAGCATCGGTGTATTTCTCCTTGTTCGTATCTTGGGCGCGCTCATTCTCGCGGGTCTGCTCACTGGCCTTTTCCCCGGCTTGGCCAGGACGATTACCGACAAGGTTTCGAAAGGCCGCCTGCGTAGCTTGCTGCTCACTACGTTGCTTGGCGTTGCAGCGCTTATTGCCGCGCCGATTATTATTGTGCTCACGGCAGTCACGTTTGTGGGCTTTGGCGTGGCACTGTTCCTCGGCGTGGCGTATGCGCTCCTTGTGATACTTGCTGCGATGTACGCGGGTATCCTCCTCGGCACGCTCTGCGTGCGGCGCCTAAGTAGGCGCCAGAATGTGCTCTGGCGCGATGGTGTCCTTGGGATGCTCGGGTTATCTCTGGTGGCATTGGTGCCGATTGTCGGGGGATTGCTCGTGGGCGTGCTTACGGCATTTACGGCAGGCACCTTGCTCACCCTCTTTTTCGGATTTGCCTTTCCGCATGGAGAGAGTGAGTCTGAGGAGGTATAGTCACGGTATGGAAATGCCTACGAGCGGACAACTCGCCCCCGACTTCACTCTCCTCGACCAGGACGGCAAGGAACACACCCTTGCTGAGTACCGAGGGAAGTGGGTCCTCCTCTATTTCTATCCTAAGGACGATACGCCGGGCTGCACCATAGAGGCGTGCACCATACGCGATCAGTTTAAAGACTTCAGTAAGATCGGTGCAGAAGTGATCGGTGTATCGACCGACTCGGTAGCGAGCCATAAGAAGTTCGCCAGCGCATACAATCTCCCATTCACCCTGCTTGCTGATGTGAACAAAGAGATGGTGGGCGCGTACGGCGTCTTCGGTGAGAAGAAGTTCATGGGACGCACGTATATGGGTACCAGACGAGCCTCATTTCTCATTGATCCAACGGGGAAGGTGGCGAAGGTGTACGAGAAGGTGAAGCCGCTCATGCACGCGGCGGAGGTGATTGCAGATTTGAAGGAGTTGAAGAAATGAATTCTGCTTCGCCAAGGCTTCGCAGAACGAGCCCTGCCTCGTCGCAGGAACGACAAGTCAGGGCTCGAAAGATAGTCGCGTATCTTAAGAAAGCGTACCCCGAGGTCGAGAGCGAGCTCAACCACAAGACGCCGTACCAATTTGTCACGGCAGTGATGCTCTCGGCGCAGTGTACTGATAAGGCGGTCAATAAGGTCACTGCGGACCTCTTTAAGAAATATAAGACCGTGAAGGACTTTGCCGAGGCAGATCTCGGGACGTTTAGCAAAGAGATCTCCTCAATTCCATTTTTCAATAACAAAGCGAAGGCGATCATCGGAGCGGCAAAAATCATTCAAGAGCAACACAAAGGCAAAGTACCACAAACCGAGTCAGAATTAGTTGCACTGCCTGGCATCGGGTACAAGACGGCGCATGTGATCTTGGGCGAGCTCTTCGATGTATGGGAGGGGATACCCACCGATACGCACGTGAAGCGCTTCGCGAAACGCTTTGACCTCACCGGGGAAGAGGATCTGAAGAAGATTTCAAAAGATCTCGAGGAGCTGGTACCCAAGAAGGATTGGAAGTATGTGAACAACGGCCTCGTGCTCTATGGCCGCTATGTCTGCCCGGCCCGCCCCCACGACTGTACTGCGCACCCGCTCACCAAGCTCTACCCACCGGCAGCTATCAAGTGGCCGAAGGCGAAGTAGCGTTCGTTGACGTAATGGTACTAATTGTAGTATAATACATAGCGGATAGTGCCTTGACTATCAATTGCGGCGACTCGGGATTGGCCCGACACGCTGCGCAGGTGCTCCTCCAAGGAGAAACAAACCATGTCTAAAGACATGCTCGGTCCGCTTGTGCGGGCTTCGGTCGGCCTTTCGCAAGATCATATCCACCTCATGATCGAGGTGGCGCAGCGTCTCGCGGGAAACCGTGAAGAGGTGTGGGCGGCTATTCTGGCACGCAACTTGCGCACCGGTCTTCCAGCGCACGACGGGCGTACTTTTAGGGTGCTTTCGACCGAGAGTCAGAGGGTCGCGTTTCCGGCAGCCCGAGGCTGCACCTGGGAGTCGTTCGACGATTCCAAGCAGCAGTACCACGTGAACAGACGCATGGATCCCAAGCTCCCACACACATCGCACGGAACGTTTCCTCGACGCTTCGGGCGACGCTTCCCAGTGCTGAGGAACTGTCTGGACAGGGAAGTTCAAGAAGATCTAGGGGAAGGCTACCTGTTCGAGGATGACGAGGCTGTCTCGTACGCGCTTGCCCTCCAGGTTCAGGGGTACTGGCAGGACGAAAGACCAAAAAAAGAGAAGTCCACTGCCGCGAGCCACGTGTTCTATCTCAAGTCGGGAATCGTCATGCTTGTAGGATGGGTGCTCTTTACGCCGGTAGGTATCGATTCGCGTCAATATTGGCGGATGTCCTACACGTTCATTCCGCCGAATACGTGGATCGCGAAACCGGGAACATGGGTCTACTCTCGCGAATGAAGTGTGGACGACGGGGAGCGGCAATGGTGCCGCTCCCCGGAGAACGAGACCTCTGACAAATGTCAGGGGATTTTTTGTATCAAGTGGGGTAGCATGGAGGAATGAAGAAGGTTGCAGTCTTTGATATCGATGGGACGATATTTAGGTCGTCGTTGCTCCTCGAGCTGGTTGAGAGGCTGATACAGAAAGGGCTCTTTCCTGAAACCACGCGTGCGGCCTATGAACGAGAAGAGCGTGAGTGGCTTGATAGAAAGGGCGACTACGAGGCGTACATCAACAGAGTGGTACAGGTATTTGCCGAGCAGCTGAAGGGCGTCTCGTACGACGAGGTGAATTATCTCTCAGGCGAGATTGTTGAAGAGAAGAAGGACAGAGTGTATCGCTACACCCGAGATTTGATTAAAGAATTGAAAGGTCAGGGGTACTATTTGCTTGCCATTAGCCACTCGCCCAAGCTCATTGTCGACGGTTTTGCCTACGAAATGGGCTTCGACAAGGCGTACGGCACTATCTACGAGGTGGGGCCAAACGAGTGCTTTACGGGCACCGTCGAGGATAAAGACCTGATTAACAATAAGGCGGCGGTCCTGCAACGCGCGATGCGCAAGGAGGGCCTTACGTTCGAGGGCTCGGTTGCGGTGGGCGATACCGAGAGCGATATCCCGATGCTCGAGATGGCGGAGCGACCGATCGCCTTTAACCCCAACGCCAAGCTCTACAAGCACGCCAAGGTGCGTCAATGGGAGGTGGTCGTGGAGCGCAAGGACGTAATCTATACCCTCTGACTCTGTCGTGGATAGGTTTGTTGACGTAGATAGGGTGTACGGTACACTCAACTTCAAGTTATGGGTATAGAAAATCTCGGGGGGACAACAGAGGAGGGGCCGATGGACACGTTCCACGGCGTTGCGCACGCGCTCGTAGCGACCTTTGAGGGTATCGACCAGTTTGGCGACGCCCTGCCCCAGTCTGCCGCAGATAGAATCGCTACGCTCATGGGAAAACTCGAGAAGATACCCGGCAATATACATGCAACCGATATCTGAGCGCGCGCGGCAGATTATCGAGGACTTTACGCGAAGTGTCTCGGCGCTCCCTATTGAAGAGCGTGCTGAGGCCGTGCGTCGAGCCACTGAGACGCTGACCGCACTGCAGGACGACGCAAAAACGCTGTATGACACGCTGCAGGAGGAGATGGGTCGCGCAAGGCCAGCAGAAGGTGCTTCGTTGCTAGAGGAAGACGGGGATGTCGAGAATATCAGCGACTACATGTAGAGCCTTTCGGGCGCGTGTGTACCGGCACTATCGTCAGCAGGGGAGGCACGGCTTGCCCTGGAGAAAAACCAAAGACCCGTATCTGATTTTAGTATCAGAAGTGATGCTTCAGCAGACGCAGGTAGAGCGGGTGATTCCTTTTTATAACAACTTCCTCAAACAATTCCCCACAGTACAGAAACTCGCAAAAGCATCACTCGCACAGGTGCTGAAGAGCTGGCAGGGGCTCGGCTACAACCGCCGCGCAAAGATGCTGCACCAAGCGGCGAAGGAGGTGGTGGAGAAGCATAAAGGCATGTTCCCGACGGTCCGCGAAGGGCTCGAAACACTCCCTGGTGTCGGTCCGTACACTGCCGGTGCGATGGCTGCCTTTGCTTACAATCAAGACAGTATTTTTATCGAAACAAATATTCGCACGGCGGTTACTCACCACTTCTTCCAAAACAAAAAGAAAGTTTCAGATAAAGAAATTATAAAGATTCTCGAGCAAGTGTTTCCGGAAGGGAGGTCGCGAGAATGGTATAGCGCGCTCATGGACTATGGGGCGTACTTGAAGAAGTCAGGAGTGAAATTAAATAGCAAAAGTAAGCATTACACCAAGCAGTCTAAGTTTGCGGGCTCTCTCCGCGAAGCCCGCGGAGCGATTCTCCGCGCGCTCGCCATCAAATCTGAGCAAGGGGAGACATTGTGCAACCTTCTCGGCCCTACTCGCAAGCCTCAGCTAAAGCTCGCGCTCGATGCCCTGCTTGCTGAGGATCTGATAGTCAGGAGAGGCGGTAAATACGGCCTTGCGCGGTAGACATTGACAAAAGACGGCGACAGTGCTAAGATGTAAGTATAGACGGTGGATGACCATCGTTAGAAATGAGGAGAAGGGAGTATGAAAGTTCTTGTCTGGATGCTGTCCATCGTGTACCTCGTAGCGGTGTTGCCGTTTGTCGGGTTCACTCTCGGCATCGAAAGCCTCGGTCATGTTGAGCGCGTCAACGGTGTGCTCAGCTTCGTCCTGTATCGGAGCCTGGCAATGGAGGAGTCGGCCTTCACTGGCTACTTCCTGGCGCTGCTGCCAATGGGGTTTCTCCTGCGTCGGCTCGTCGACCAGGTAGTACTCAAGGAGTAGTGCCGGTACGGTTTCGGACGAGCGCCGTCGAACCAAAAAGCCCCGAGCGCGAAACGCTCGGGGCCTTTTCTTTTTTTAAAGTGACATCACATCCCAATCAACACAGGGATGACCATTGGCGCTTTGTTGGTGCGCTGGAAGAGGAATCCGGCGACCACATCAGTAAGATTGTTTTTTACATAATCTAGGTCGATAGGGTTCATGCCGTTGGTTGAGTCCTCGATAGTCTTCTTGATCAAGAGACGCGCCTGGTTCAAGAGGTCCTGGCTCTCGCGCAGGTAGATAAAGCCACGGCTGATAATGTCTGGACTCTTGCGGAGCTTGCCGGTCTTCAAGTTGACGCTCGCGATAATCACGAACATGCCGTCCTTTGAGAGCGACTGGCGGTCGCGTATCACTACCTCTTGGATATCGCCGATGGTGAAGCCGTCGACGATCATGGGGGAGGAAGGGGCTTTCTGCTTGTGTATAAACATCGTCTCGCCATCGATAATATCGATAATCTTGCCGTTGTCCGGCATGACAATGCTCTCACGAGGGAAGCCCGATTGCTCAACCGCCTTGGCGTGGCAGGCAAGCATTGAGTAGTAGCCGTAGTACGGCATGAAGAACTTTGCGCCCACTTGCTTGTTCATCCACACCAGCTCGCCTGAGTTGCCGTGGCCGGTGGAGTGCACGTCGCTCGAGCGGTAGTTTATTAAGGAAACGCCGTGGCGGTAGAGGTTGTCCTTGAGCTTCTGCACGGCAATCTCGTTACCAGGAATCACCGATGAAGAGAGCACGATTGTGTCGCGGTCGGTGAGGGTGATGTTCTTGTGCTGGTTGGTCGCGATACGCATGAGCGCGGCGAACTCCTCGCCCTGCGCGCCCGTGGTGAGCACGACTATCTTGTCAGGCGGGTACTGGCCAATGTCTTGAGCAGGGATCACCGTACCCTTATCAACCTTCAAGAGACCCGTCTTCTCGGCTATCTCAAGGTTGGTTTTAATAGAACGACCCTCGGTAACGATTTTCTTACCAAGCTTCTCCGCCACTTGGATAATGCGGATCATACGCTCGAACTGTGAGGCAAAGGTACCGATGATAAGACGGCCCGAGACGGTCTTGATGATGTCCTCGAGGGTCTGGTTCACGCGCTTTTCTGGGATAGAGAAGCCGTCGCGCTCTGCATTGGTAGAGTCGGCAATAAAGAAGATGTTCTTGTCCTTGGAGAGATCTCCCCAGGTCTTCTGCTCGCGTTCTGAAGGAATGCTGTCGTCGTGATCGAGCTTCAAGTCGCCTGAGATAACAACGTTACCTTGCGGCGTCTCGATAGAGGCACCCATAGAAAAGGGGATAGAGTGTGTGACGGGGAAGAACTTCACTTTGGTCGATCCTATTGTCACGGTCTGGCCCGTCTCTACCTCAATGATGGTGAGCGGTGGTACGTCGGGATACTCTTCCTGACGGCGCTGGATCATGATCGAGGTCAAGTTCTGGGTGTAGATAGGCGGCGTGCCGAAGCGAGACATGACAAAGGGGATGCCGCCGATGTGGTCGAGGTGGCCGTGGGTTATCACGACACCTTTCACGCGGTCAGCGTTCTTCTCGAGGTACTTCGTGTTGGGGAGGATGTAGTCCACGCCTGGAGACGATTCCTCAGAGACGAACTGGAAGCCCGCATCGAAGACGATGATGTCGCCCGTGGCGCCCACCTCCATGGCGAGCATGTTGCGACCCACCTCCTCTGCGCCTCCGAGGGGGATGATGCGTACGGCGTTTGGCGCAACGGGCTCAGGAAAGTAGTCCTCAGCTTTGTTGGTGCGCGTTGCGAGTGCTGTGGGCCGGCGCAAGATGCGTTGTATCTGGCGCGTAGCGCCACCAGGGCGAGAGCCTCCTCGGCTGCTGCTTGAGCGACCTCCTCTGCCTCCTCGGTCGAAGCCTGGCCTAGTCGAAGGGCGGCGAGGGCCACGGTCGCGCTGTGGCGAGGTAGGTGTCTCGCGTGGTGCGGCTGGGCGGCTAGGGCTAGGTGCTGGTGCTGGTGCGGTGTTCATAAGGTATTTTAATATTAATTTTCTAATCTCACGTACGTAAATGTGCGAATACTATTGCTGCTTTGTAAAAAAGGGCCATACCGCGTCCGTCTCTCGGTACCACGACGCCACTCCGGCGAATCGGTCAGACGGGGTGACAATCTGGGGTAGGGCAACGCCACGCAGGTCCTGAGGAATCGCGTAGATGAAGTCGGGCGCGTAGATGAACGCCGCAGGGTAGTCTGCTGCCACGGCGTCTTCTATCTTCTGCAGGGTTGCTACCCGCGCGCGCTCGTCAGTGTTGCTGCGTGCCTCTTCAAGCAGGGTGTCGACGGTCTTGTTGGCGTAGAGGGCAATATTGAGGCCGGGGTCATTGCGCTCCTGAGAGTGCCAGAAGGCGTAGAGGTCTTGGTTGCGACCCACGACGAGCCCATAGAGCAGTGCCTCATACTTGCGTGGGCGGAGAATGTTCTGCAAGAGATCTCCTGCCTCGTAGAGCTCAACGCTCACGGGGACGCCCAGCTTCTCCCAGTCGGCCTTCACGACGCTCGCAATTCCTTTAAGCTCGGGTACGTTCGAGGTGCGGATGGTAAGCGCATCGAGGGTCTGCTTTGCGGCTGCGTGTTTCCACATACGCGCTGTGCTGTCGTACGCCCAGCCAGCATCTTGAAGCACCTTTGCCGCTGCGGCCGTTGGGTCCTCGTCTGTAGGAACTGTCACCTGAGTAATTGAGCTTGCGGGTGGCACGGGGCCCATCACTGCGGTCGCATAGCCTCCGAGCACTTCCTCCACTATATGCGTGCGATCGATAGCAAGAGAGAGGGCTTTGCGCACCTCTGCGCGCGCGTACACTGGCTTCTCGTTTTGGTTGAAGTGGATACCGAAGACCCGTGAGTACGGCGCCGTGAGTGCTCCCGGCGAGGGGAGGTCATAGGCGCTTTCGATGTCGCCCTTGGTAAGTGCGCTCGCGAGGTCCTCGCTGCGGGAGAAAAACTTGAGGCGAATGCGGTCGAGAAACGGGCGCCCGAGCACAAAGTGCGGGTTGTACTCGAGGACGACACTCTGGATAACGCCTGACGTGTCGCGTTCAACCGACTTGATCTTAAAGGGTCCTGCGCCGACGGGGTTGGTGACGAGCGGCGAAAAGGAGAATTGGTTGTCGGGAACGCTTTTCCATAGTCGCTCGGGCAAAATGCCCAGGGTGGTGAGCTCAAGGAAAGGGGCGTACGGTCTCGAAAGGGTAAACTGCACGGTGCGTGCGTCGGGCGCTGAGACGGCGACGCCCGACCAGTTTGCGTACTCAGGGCTCTTAATAGCCTTGTCCTGTGCCTTCTGTACGGTAAAGACAATATCGGCCGAAGTGAGGGGTGAACCGTCTGAGAACTTTGTGTCGGTACGAAGGGTAAAGGTGTAGGTCTTCCCGTCGGGCGATATCTCGTACTCTTCCGCCAACACGGGCACCAAGCCGCCCGTCCCCGTAAGGCCCATGAGGCCTGCGTAGGTGAGGGTGGTGAGGTCGCGGTCAGCATCGGTGAGTGTAAGCAGTGGGTTGATGTAGCGCGGGTTACCCGCTACGCCCTCGGTGAGGCTGCCGCCATAGGCGGGCTCAATAACGAGGAGGGACTGCTGGAGCGCGTAGAGACCCGCAAACGAGGCCATGCCTACGAGCGCGCCAAGCGTGTACGCGATAAGCCGATCTCCGGGCGACATTGAGACAATTCGATTCTGGAGTCGTTCAAGAAATCCCATAGCGTACGTCTGCTGGAGACGTTTTCGCCAGGCCGCCGCGCGATCCTGCAAGCCGTGAGGCAAGGTCATACTAACGAGGACAGAAAGAAGTTTGCTATCGCGGCAAGTATGAGCAAGAGGGCCACGACAATGGTCGCGTTAAATAGGAACTTTTCAGCGCCTCTGCGCTTGTAAAAAGTTGACGAGAAATTATCACCTCCGAACGCTCCGCCGAGGGTCGCGCCGCGCTGCTGTAGCACGATGCCGACGATGAGGAGTATAGAGAGAATTATTTCTGCGTACGGTAGTGCCGATACGAGAGCCTCCATCTGTAGAGAAAAGGATAGCACAGGGGAGGAGCGTCGTGCAAGTTGCACCGCACCAGGCAGTAGGTATACTCCTTCAGTATAGGGCGTGGGTGCGATTATTGATAAATATATAACGTACTATGGCGAAAAAACTTTCATTGTCGCCTCTTGGCGACCGCGTGGTTGTCCTCCCTTCGGACCGAGAAGGTGAGAAGAAGCTCCCTTCGGGCATTATCATCCCCGACAGTGTGGATAAGGAAAAGCCCGCCAAAGGCGAGGTGGTTGCGGTGGGTCCAGGCAAGTATGACGACGGCGATCGAGTACCTATGCAAGTGAAGGTGGGCGACACGGTGCTCTTTAGTAAGTACGGGTACGATGAGGTAAAGGTTGAGGGAGAGACGTACTACATTATTGCAGAGGCAAACATTCTTGGAATCGTTAACTAATAGCAACTATGGCAAAACAAATACTCTTTTCGGAAGACGCACGTAAGGCGATAGCGCGGGGTATTGCGCAGGCGGCACATGCGGTAAAGGTGACCCTCGGCCCCAAGGGGCGCAACGTGGTGATGGAGAAGTCCTACGGCGGCCCGCGCATTACCAACGACGGGGTCTCGATCGCGAAGGAAATCTCCTTTAAGGATCGTTTTGAAAATATGGGTGCTGAGATTGTGAAGGAGGTGGCAAGCAAGACCAACGACACGGCGGGCGACGGCACGACGACCTCTGTGGTATTGCTTGAGGCGCTGGTTGAGGAGGGTCTCTCGCATGTGCAGAAGGGTGCGAACGCTATGGGTATCCGTAGTGGTATGGAGAAGGCCAAGCATGCAGCGCTTGCAGAGCTCAAAAAGATGGCCAAGCCCGTCTCGGGTAAGGCAGAGGTCAAGCAGGTCGCCTCTATCTCAGCCGAGTCAGAGGTGTTGGGCAGCATTATCGCTGAGGCGGTGGAGAAGGTGGGGAGCAGTGGTGTGGTGACCGTCGAGGAGAGTCAGGGCATGGAACTGTCGTACGACATTGTTGAGGGTGTGCAGCTCGACAAGGGCTATGTCTCGGCCTACATGGTGACCAACCCTGAGCGCATGGAGGCAGAGTTTAAGGATGCGCTCGTGCTGCTCACCGACAAGAAGATCGGGAACGTGCAAGAGGTGCTCCCACTCCTTGAGAAGGTTATTCAGTCGGGTAAGAAGGAGTTAGTGATTATTGCCGAAGATGTCGAGGGCGACGCCCTCTCTACCTTTATTGTGAACAAGCTCCGCGGCGCCTTCTCAGTGCTTGCTATCAAGGCGCCAGGTTACGGAGACCGCAAGAAGGAGATGCTTGCAGACATTGCCACGGTGGTCGGCGGCCAAGTCATCACGAGCGAAGTGGGTATGACGTTTGAGAATGCCACCCTCTCGATGTTGGGTAAGGCCAATCGCGTCGTCGCCACCAAAGACACCACCACGATTGTGGGAGGCAAGGGCAAGAAGACGGACATTGTCGCACGGGTGGCTCAACTTAAGAAGCAGATCGAGCTTTCTGACTCTAAGTTCGACAAGGAGAAGCTCGAAGAGCGCATTGCCAAGATGTCAGGCGGCGTTGCGGTTATCTCGGTCGGTGCAGCGACCGAGACGGAGATGAAGTACTTGAAGGACAAGATCGACGACGCGGTCAAGGCTACAAAGGCAGCCATGGAGGAGGGGATTATCCCCGGTGGTGGTACCGCACTCGCCAAGATTGCCAAGAAGCTCGCGGCGTTTGAAGGCAAGATGAGTGCCGACGAGAAGTCAGGATTCGAGATTGTCGTGCACGCGCTTGAGATGCCGCTTGCGCAGATTGTGATGAATGCGGGCAAAGACGATGCGGCGCTCATAGTCTCCAAGGTGCAGACGGGTAAGGCGAGCGCCGGCTACGACGCAATGGCCGATGAGGTCATCGACGATATGCTCGCGGCGGGTATTGTTGACCCTGCTAAGATGCCACGCATGGCGCTCGAGAACGCTATCTCGGCGGCAGCACTTCTGCTTACCACCGAAGCCGCTATTGCAGACATTCCAGAGCCTAAGCCAGCTGCTCCTGCTGGTGGGGGCATGGACGGTATGTATTAGTTCGCAGCTTGCTAAAGTGTTCGAAAATGGCCCAGAAATGGGCCATTTTCTATGTTGCCTAGCGACTTGACAAAAGATGCATTTGGGTGTATCATATAAATATAAGTAGGGTCATGTCGACACTACGGAATTTAGGTGCGAGCGCATTGCAGCACCTTGAAAGGAGAGGAACCGATGGAAGAACAAGTGTTGAAAATCTTCGTGTTCGATGACAGTCCCGCCAACCGTAGGTCTGCAGAGATAACTCTCGCCGGCCACGATCTCACGATTGTGGGAACGTACGACGAGGCGCAGGATGCGCTTGTCGCGTGCGCCGACTACGACGTCGTGCTGACGGACCTGATGGTTCCGGCGTCAGCTCGCGAGCAGGGGTCAACGGGCCGGGCGCTCGTCGGACAGGAGATGCCGATCGGCACGACGATCGCGCTGCTCGCGGTGATGTTGGGGGTGAAGAATGTGTGTGTGTTTTCGAACATGAACCACCATCACCACCCGGCCGTCGCGGCCCTGGATGTCTTCTGGGAGATCACTGCCCAGAGGACGACCGCGAAGAAGGTCGTCAACATCCAGTGTTACAGCGGTGACGAAGGCATGGTCGACACCGATCTGGGCAAAGGGAAGAATTGGGCGAGCGTGCTCCGTCATCTCATGACCTGGTAGGTTTCGACCAAGGCGAATATTGGTTCGCAAAGACCTAACACGTCTGAAAACTGTTACGCCACGCGCTTTATGCCGTGGCGTTTCCTTTTGTCTAAGTACGGCAGGGTTTTTGACCCCTTGCACAGTGTCTAATCGGGCTGCTCGTTGTAGCTCGCGACCGACCAGCCGCGACTTCGGGTAAAGGCCAAGAGCGGGTGGTACTCGCAGACCGTTATGGTCGCATTATCTGAAATATTGAGAAAGGAAAGCTTCACGAAATCGCCTGCGTGGAGCTTTTCTCTATACAAGATGTAGGCGAGAAGCATTTTAAGGATAACGTGATGCGTCACGATCACTGTGTCGCCACTGCGTTGCCGCGCAAGGAGGGTAAGAATTTTGCGTGCGCGTTCTTTAAGCTCGATGAAGTTCTCCTCGTCGGAGTAGCGGTAGTCGTCGGCGTGGTAGGCGTTTTCGATTTGATCCACAATGTTCTTGACCTCGAGCATGTCTCGGCTCTTGCCGATTATTTCTGACGGGTTACGTCGCTCTATGAAGAGTTTGGAGTAGGCAATAGGCACGTGTAGCTCGGTATTGATTAGTTCCGCCGTCTCGCGGGCGCGTTCGTACGTGCTCGAAATAATCTCTCTGATTGTGAACTGCTTGAGATAAGCGCCTACTTTTTTTGCTTGGTCACGACCCTCTTCGGAGAGACTTCCAGCCTCGCCTTGTCGCACATGGGCGGCGTTCAGAACGGTTTCGCCATGACGGACGAGGTAGAAATGCCGTGGGCGTGTGCGCAGAAGTATAAGCAACAGCGTGAGTAATCCGCCGAGTGCGACCAGTCCGGGGAGAGGTACCATTCTCTTTAGTATAGTCGAGGCGAGTGCGGTTGTGCACAGGGGGTCTCCTAATCTACCGCAGACCAGTCATACTAGAGAGAGCGGAGCATCATTGCCGCTTTAACCATCTTACAAAAGGCATGAAATCACTTCATTTCATCGGGTTTGTTCTTCTTGTTATTGGCGGTCTCAACTGGGGTCTTGTTGGCCTTGGGTACTTTATGGGTAGCAACCTAAACGTCGTTAACTTGATTCTTGGCTCATGGGCAGGCCTTGAGAATCTCGTCTACGTCCTCGTTGGTCTATCAGCAATCGTGATCGGTGTTGGCCACAAGAGCAGCTGCAGCGCGTGCACCTCTTCAGGGATGTAGTAATCTCGCAGAGCGAGAAAAACAAAACCGCCGGCTTGTGCCGGCGGTTTTGTTTTTCAACGCTACTTCTTATCGAAGTGCCAGTAGATGATGCCACTCAAAATAGCGGCGAAGAAGCACCAGACGGAAGAGAAGGTCTCGAGATAGAACCATCCTGCAACAACAAAGCCGATAAAGACCACGATGCCAAAGAGACGGACAAACTTGTGGCTCGATACAAAGCAGCTACCGCAGGTGGCAATAAGATAGAAGCCGAGCACCCAAAGGGAGTAGGGATAGACGGTGTCGTAACGAATGCAGTGGTTGATGATCTGTGCCGTTATCGGCCCAGCAAGCATCAAGTAGAGTGCGTAGAGGCCCACCGCAATACCGACCAGGGTGATAGCCGTGAGGACCTTTCTCCGCTCAGGATCCTTCTCCATCGAGAGTACGGCCACGGGCACAAACACTGGCCAGAGTAGATAAGCAAAAAAGCCGTAGCCGTAGGCCGCAAAAGAGTTGAGGAGCGGCGAGCCCATCGAGACCCACGCAATACCATCGAGCAATTGTTGCAGACCAAAAAGAAGCGGGATGCTCGCAAAGGCGCGTTCGTGAGGCTTCTTCGTTTTAGAAATAGTTACCACGCCGGCAGCCGTAAGCGCGGTGCCCGCGATAAAACTTGCTGGTGCAGAGAAACACATGTGCGTATCATACCGCACGAATCGCCATGTGCATTTGCTAGTATGGGTATATGCAGACACTCGGACTCTTTATCCTCATGAGCGGATTTGTCATTGGTCTTGGCGCGGTGACGGTGATCGACTTGCACGGCTTTCTCGGGCGGCGGTCGGCTTATTGGACGCTCGCGACCACGCGTACGCACAAGGTGACCAAGCCCCTTATCTGGGCAGGTATGGCGCTCTGTGTGCTTGGGGGTTTCCTTTTTTACGGGCCGCAAGGATTTACTCCTGCGGTGCAGTTTCATGCGCTTTCCGCGCTCGTTCTTATTGGCAACGGATGTTTCTTGTCCTTCTCGGTGAGCCCCTTCCTGCTCGCGCGCGAGCGTGAGGGCCGCGAGGCAGAGCTCCTGCCGGCCTCGTGGCAGTACAAGATAACGGCCGCGTTCTTCATTTCATTTTTCTTCTGGTGGAGTAATCTGACGCTGGTAGCGTATAGTCTTACACAAGGTTAGGCACACTCGCTCTCGGTGCGGTTATTTGATATGGTGGCCATACACGGAGGGGTCGCATAGAGGCCTAGTGCGGCGGGTTGCTAACTCGCTATACGGGTAAAACCGTATCGAGGGTTCGAATCCCTCCCCCTCCGCCCGTAGTCTTTTTTATCGGACCCATGTTGAGGCTTGATAAATTAAGACGGATGCATGATGTTCAAACAGCCATACGGAATAATTCCGTATGGCTGTTTGATTGCTTTTTAGTACCAAGAGCGGGAGCGAATCCGCTTCCTCTTTTGTTAGAACCTTAGGATGCCATCGAAACCCCACTTCGCCCTTCTTAATTGGCCGCTTCGCGACTGACCCCATCCCTTCAATAGGAGATGGTTTAACAACAATGTTCTCGTCTTCATAAATATCCATATCTGCATTCTACCGCGAGCTGGTTGAGACGATGTTGGAACCTCTATTTTCTCTTGATCGGACGTAGCGTGACGTCGGGTAGGTAGTAACTCGCTGGAGATTCTGCCAGTTGGACGACAAACGCAGCAAGGTCTTTGGGATCAATTGCGTCGGCGTTCGGCCCGTGCGTGGCGATGTCGCTCGGGTACAGATTTGTAATTTGATACTTCTCTGGCTCGAATTCTTTCTGTATCGACTGGAAGAAATGCATGGTCGCTGCTTTAGCGGCGCCGTACGCACTGTTTCTAGAATGTGCCTCTAAGGCGCTGCTTGAAATGATGTTGATTATCTTGGCCGTCGGGATACGGGAGGCAAGGGCGCGAGTCATTTGTACCGCAGAGAGGTATCCACTCCGCATTTGTCTTTCGTACTCTTCTGCCTCTGTCTCAAGTAGCCCACCTTTCGCATAGCTCGCCGCGTTATTGACCAAGCAAACATGATCATCACTCACTGTCTCCCAACATTTGGCTGCCGACGCTGCGTCAGAAGCGTCAAACTGGTGATATTCAATTCGCCCATCAAGATCTTGCGGGCGAGCCGAGCGCCCTGTTCCAACCACCTTCCAACCAATTGTAAGAAATGCCGTGGCAATGTCCTTCCCGAGTCCCTTACTGACGCCTGTTATAACTACGGTCTTCATGAGCTAAGTATAACAGTCTCTTAGCGAAGTGCGGTTTTACCGACAGAGCAATTAGATGTATAGTCCGCGACGGAACCCCGGAGGCACGGAACACTGGGCAGGGGTTGAAGGAGGAAGACAATGTTGCCTGATAGCATCCTTTCAATCAAAGGGGGCTACACTTTGGCATGCCCCTTTTGTCGCGACGTGTACCGGCAAGGAACAGTGGCTCTGCTTCTCACACTGAATGGCCAGAGCTGGTGGGTCGGCCAAGGTATCGACGAAGAGTACTGTTGTATCGCCTGCGGTAAGCTGGTACGCGGGACCATCCATGGAAGCGGACCGATCTGCATGGCGGTCTACGATTCCGAAGAGTCGGCTCTCCAGCGATCCACAATGCTGAGAGAACGGCTCTTGGACGGCACCGTCCTCGATTTCATTGACACCATTCCGGTCTCCAGATTGGAATCGTCACGAATCGATCGGCAATGAGTACGGGATGCTGTCGACTCCGACCGAACGTGAAAGACGCTCCGCCGCTTCGCCCAAGAGACCGACCCCGTCGCTCTCTGGGTGGGGCGGTTATCTTTTTGTACGCCGAATAACCACCGCTTTAGTCGGTGGTCTCAGCTCAACCGCATCACTTTGCCTGTACTGCTCTTATGTTACTTTTAATACCGTGGCGGTTGACCACAGGTTGCCCAAAAAGTGATATCGGTTGACCATTACTGATGATTTCTGAGTACGATTGATTATTCTAGTTTTCTGTAATTATCCTTGTTTTAAGCCATATTTCGCTTATTTACTCACTTAATCGGGACTGCCTAGAACCCTGCACACCACGGTTCGAATCCCTCCCCCTCCGCCAGATTGGCAACTTTGAACCCAGGCAAAATAAGGGTTCTGTTGCTAAAATTACCAGCATGAATTCATCAAACAAAGATACTACTCCAAATTACACAGAATTCTCCGACCCTCGTTTGGTCGCTCTTTACGACAAACTAAACCCCTTTGGAGATGATAGCGAATTCTTCTGTAAGCAGGCAGAGAGACTATCGGCAAAAACTATTATTGACCTGGGCTGTGGCACTGGGCTTTTGACCTGTGAGCTCGCGAAGCGTGGCTATCAACTGACTGGCATAGAGCCGTCGGCAGCCATGCTTGAAGTTGCACAGAGCAAACCGTATGCAGATCAGATCAAATGGATTCAGGGCAGTTTCGAGCAGATGAGGGGACTACAGGCCGACATGATATTAATGACTAGCCATGTTGCTCAGTTCTTTCTCGAGGACAAAGAATGGCAAGAAATGCTCAAGGTCGCGCACCAAGCGCTCAAGCCGAACGGACATTTAGTTTTTGATATTCGTCGCCTCACCAGCCCTCCGTTCCCTGGGTGGCCATCAGAAGAGAGCCGAAGGAAATTCGAGAACATCGCTGCTGGACCAGTTGAATGGTGGTTTAAGCTCCTAAATATAGAGGACAAGCGAGTGCGCTACGAACTCCACTATTTCTTTGTACACTCGAACGAGGAAGTGGTGTCGGTAAATGAACTCGCATTCCGATCGCAAGAGGAGATAACTCAAGCCCTTAATGACGCGGGCTTTAAAGTAGAATCTGTGTACGGAAATTGGGATAGCAGTCTTGCCACCCGAACAAGTCCTGAAATGATTTTTATAGCAGCAATCAAATCTTAATATGAAAGTACTGCTGGCGGTGCATATAAACTGAGTTATACTCCCAGTCCTTGTAGAAAAAGGCCATAAAAGTCAACAAATAGAGTCTACAGATTTTCATTGATTCGACACAATAATTCTGCTACAATTCAAATACTATGAAGAAGACATCACAAAAATTGATCTCAAAAGTAGCCTCAAAAAAGGTTCTGAGACAAAACGCCGAGGCGTTGAAATCTTACGGCTTCTACAAGAAAACTTCCGACCTTATTGATCGGGCTGATATTGCATTGGGTAGAAAACCAGCTTTTAAGGTGGCTAATGGTTCAACAATTAACTTTGAAATTAACCGGTATGGAGTCGCCTCAACCACAGCGTAAAAAATTTAAGACGACGCAAGATTGGCATGATTATTTCGGTGCCGCGCAACAAGCGGGGCAACCTATAACCACTAAAGATTTATTTACACTTCGCAAGGCGTGCTACGAAGAAATTGAAAAACATCGTGGCCGTCCACTTTTAATTTACGCAACAAAATTTTTAGAAGGTGTTCCGCAGGGTGCGCCAAACTCTATTGATTTGTCCGATGTGGATGGCTTCACTGATTTAATCAATTCAGTGAGAGGTAGCAAATCAATTGATGTCCTTTTGCATAGTCCAGGTGGTAGACCAGACGCGACAGAGCGCCTCGTTTGTTTATTGCGTGATAAGTTTGAAGAAATAAATTTTCTTATTCCACACTCTGCCTATTCGGCGGCTACGATGTTGGCTTTGTCCGGCAATTCTATCGTCTTGCACTCCAGCGCGATTTTGGGGCCAATAGACCCACAAATAAATGGTGTTCCAGCTCGTTCCATTAAGCGAGGTTTTGAAAAGGCCAAAGAAAGAATTGCCAAAGAAGGCCCTGAAGCTTTGCCCGCTTATATCCCACTCATCGAAAAATACTCGCTGGAACTTTTAGAGCTTTGTGAGGACTCGGAAAAACTATCAAAAGAACTTGTTTCAACGTGGCTCAAAAAGTATATGTTTAAGGGCGAGAAAAATGTTGATAAGAAAATCAAAAAGGCGGTGAGTTATTTTTCCGATTACGATACCCACTTGATGCACTCACGTCCTTTACCAATGGATAAACTCACTGCCTTTGGTTTAAAAATTGAGCTTGCTGATGACACGCTTCAAGATTTACTTTGGGAATCCTACATATTACTCAACGGTTTTTTCAATGTTAGTCCGTTTGTGAAGTTATATGAAAGCACACACGGTGTATCATGGGGCAAACAGTTCCAACAGATTTTCGTAGGACCGCAACCCCAACAGAAAGTCAAACCTCAGTAATAATCGTTAGATTGAATAGTCGACCTCGTTCTTGCCTTTGGTTGAGTTAGGTTTAGGTATCTCAAACCACTCAGGGTGAACTTTGTAGATAGCCCTCAGTTTCTGTATACTTTTATCAAGATCCTCGAATTTGACCCGTCCTATTGGTTCAAAGTTCCGGGCATCGTCCCCGCCAAGAGAGCGTCATGGAATATCTTTATCATCGCGTGCCCAAAAACATGGTGGGGACGGTCTTGTATCCGCTGAACGTTTTGAAGGTTCTCTATCCAGTGGTGTATCGTGAGCATGTCGCAAAGTACGAAGGGCGGAGCCACTTACTGTTGGCTGAGGTACCTGTCCTGCATTGTCTATGGAATGATGTGCTGCATTTTACCGCCGTAGAACCGCACGTTCTGAAGGAGACCCTGAAGAGTGCGGGAGTGGCGTTGTCCAATCAAGGCTGGTTTAAGGTGCCCGTGAGTCTTGTTGAAGGCGATGACAGCATAGCGTTCATCTACACCCGTGAAGAGAGGGTTATGCCCAACGCTCTGTCGCGTGCAAAAGAGTATGCGATGTTCAGCGCTTCGCAGATGGATACGTATCGGCATATTCCAGACGAAACAATTGAATATTATAAAGATGAGGTGGCAGCAGGGCGAGAGCCGCTGATGTTTCATCTGGTGGCCCACATTCTATATAAAGGAACTTTGGAGACGAAGGATCTCGAGGTCGTGTATCCCTAGTGCGCCAAGGCGAGCGAGACGGTGTTCTCGGCTCCTGCTTCTTTAAGGGCGTCGATGGCCGCTTGCAGCGTGGCGCCGGTGGTAATAACGTCGTCGATCACTATATAAGTGTACGAAGGGTCGGCTGAGCGCGTGGCGGCAAAGGCACCACGCATGTTTGCCATGCGTTTTTCGCGGGGGAGCGAGACTTGCGACGTTGTTTCGCGAGTGCGTACCAAGAAGCCAGGGTCGATTTTGAGCGCAAGGCCAGAATACTTCAACATCTTCTCGACCTGGTTAAACCCACGTTCTTTCTGTCGCGCCCTACCTAAGGGTACGGGTATCACAACGATGTTGGACGTCGTTCGTCCTAGATCGTCACCGTCAAGCAGATATTCAGCGAGGGCCAAGCCAAGAAGGGTAAAGGCCTTTGTGCTCCCGTGGTACTTGGCCTCATGGAGCGCTGCACGCACAGCAAGATTGTGAAAAGGGAGTAATGCAGTCGTCTCTGGGTGCGTGTATTCGACCAGTCGGGGCGCGACGAGCGCGAGGAAGTGGTCAGGCGAGACGGTGCGCAGCACCGCCTCGTCTGTGCGGGGCGGGAAGAGCAGGTCGAGAAGTCGCCACATGGTATTATTCTCGCATGTCCTTCTTGAGTACCTTATTTACCCCCAAGGAGAAAAGTGTGCTCGGTGTCGATATCGGCTCCTCCTCACTCAAGGTGGTGCAGCTGCGTAAAGAGCACGGAAAGGCAATCCTCGAGACCTATGGCGAGCTTGCGCTCGGGCCCTATGGCGGGTCTGAGGTGGGGCAGGCTACCAATCTCTCCGCAGAGCAGATCACAGAGACGCTCAAGGATCTCTTGCGCGAAGCTAAAGTCACCACAAAGAGTTGTGCGCTTTCGATACCGTACGCGCGCTCGCTCCTTACTCTTGTCGAATTGCCGTACCGCGAAGATCCCAAGGAGCAAAAGACAGTCATTGAGCTCGAGGCGCGCAAGTACATCCCGGTGCCTGAAAGTGAGGTGCAGCTCGACTGGTTCATTGTCCCCGAGACCGACCAGGCCTCGAAGCCAGAGAAGAAGGAAAAGGTGCAGGTGTTGCTTGTTGCCGTACACAATGACGAGCTTAAGCTCCTTCAGGCGATTGTCTCGGGCGCAGGCCTCACGTCGAGCTTCTACGAGATCGAGATATTCAGCACCATCCGCGCCGTTGTCGATGAACCCGTAAAGGTGGTCATGGTGCTCGATGTGGGAGCTTCCTCTACGAAGTCGTACATTGTAGAGCACGGCGTGGTAGCGCTCTCGCATGCTATTAGTGCAGGGAGTCAAGACATTACCCGAGCCATTTCTGTGTCAAAGAATGTGTCTATTGCGAGTGCTGAGGTGATGAAGAAGAAAGAGGGGCTTGCGGCAGGGGACAGCTCTCCCGAGCTGGTCTTCTCGCGCATTTTCTCTGAAGCGCATCGGGTGCTCATCCAGTACGAGACTGCGCACAAGAAGCCCGTCTCCTCGATTGTCCTTACAGGCGGTGGTGGCGTGACCAAAGAGCTTGGCATCTATGCGCGCAAGTTGTTTTCTATCGATGTGCACGTGGCCGACCCGTTTGCCAAGACGGAGGCGCCGGCGTTTATGCGACCAATTTTGAAAGACATCGGGCCAGAGTTTGCGGTTGCAGTGGGACTTGCGCTCCGCAAGCTCGAAGAAACATAATGTTTTGCACAGCGGTTGAGAAAATAGCGTGCGGGTAGCGTATACTAAAAAAGAATGGCGCTCCCTCCTAACATCCCAACCTCCTTTACGCCACACGCGGTGCCCGCTGCGGCGCGTGGGTTTCGTCTCGACTTCCTGGGCGCGTTCGCTTTTCTCGCGTACCTGGTGTTGCTCGTCGTCATAACGCTTGCGGTAGGTGTCTTTGCCTATGGGCAGATGCTCGCCAGTACGCAAGCAAGCAAAGAGGAGGAACTCCTTAAGGAAGAGCAGTCCATCGACACAGCAACGGCAGAAAACTTTGTACGCCTGAACAATCGGCTGTCTTCTGGCAAAACGTTGCTTGCCAATCACGTACTTTTTTCAAACTTCTTCACCCTGCTCGAGAGTCTCTTGCCAGCAACGGTGCGTTTCTCGTCGCTCAATATTGCGGCCACCGATAGCAAGAAGGTAACCCTCGAGGGCACTGGCGTGGCAAAGAATTTCAACGCACTGGCGGTAGCGTCTGAGAGTCTTGCGCGCGAGGGGAACATCAAAAACGCGATATTCTCTCGCTTGACGGTCAACAAAGACAACTCAGTAGCGTTCTCTCTCTCGGCCGATATCTCGCGAGAGCTCATTTCTTATGCGTGGCGCGGGGCGGCTCCTGTAGTGCCCGCCCCTGCGGCAGAGGCCCTACCCAGTGCAGCGCCTACCGTGAGCACGACAACGGCCTCGACGACTACACCCACGCCATGAACAGCCGCATCGCACCACTTTTTGCATTGTTTATCGCTGGCACGATGCTCTTTGCGTACGTGAGCCCCACGTGGAGTGGCTCTATCGCAGAGACAAAGGTAGCCATTCAGAGCGCAGACGATGCGCTCGCCTCGGCGCGCGACTACGTCAAAAAGCAGGATGTCCTTGCGCAGCAGACGAGCGCTATCGATCCGGGCAGCCTGAAGCGACTGAGCGCCTTTTTGCCAGACTCGGTCGACAACGTCAGCCTTATCCTCTCTTTGAGTGCGCTCGCAGCACGCACGGGGCTGGTTCTCTCGAGCATCGATGTGTCTGGTAACACGAGCGCAGCGTCCTCGGGTGCGGTCGCCGAGAATGCAAACCTTGTGAACTCCATCGACCTTGCGCTTACGGCGTCTGGTCCATACGGAGCGTTCCAGAATTTTCTGCGCGGCATCGAGAAGAGCCAGCGTCTCCTTGATGTACGGACCATAAGCGTGACGGGCACCAATACCAATCGGTACGTATATCAGATGACGCTGCGCATCTACTGGCTCCGCTAATCACTACGCTATGAAACCTTCTGCAAATACGACCCTCATCATCCTTACGGTGTGCATCGCGGCAGCGGGAGCCTTCTGGTATCTCTATCAGCAAAACGCCGCAGAGTCGTCGCTCACCCCGGGTGCGGTGCAGAATCAAAAGCAAGTAGAGTTTCAGGCACTCGTGATGCAGTTGCAGCCAATCTCATTCGACACAAGCATCTTGAGCGATGAGAACTTTCTTGCGCTGCAAGATATCGCTGCAGAGATAGCGCGCGAGCCGCTTGGACGGCCCGATCCCTTCGCGCCGATTGCCGGCCAGCGCGCACCATAATGAGAAATGAATTTTCTCGGACTACTTGTCGATAAAGGACTACTTTCTCAAAGCGACCGGGCGGTTGTTGAGGCTGACGTAGCAAAGAAGCGCTCGTTGAAGGAGGCGCTCGCGTCGCACAATGTCTCGCTTGAGGATGCGCTCGCGGCCGCAGGCAAGGAATACGGCCTACCTACGCGTGTCCTTGGCGACCCGCCAGCCCAAGAGAACGTGCTTGCGTATATCCCCCTCACCTCTGCACGGCACTACGGGTTTGTCCCGCTCGCGCTGGTCGAGGGAGCGCTCGAGGTGGGTATCACTGATCCAGACAACATTGAGGCGCTTGATGCGCTGCAGTTTATCTCGGGACAGATTGGGTTGCCGTACAAGATTTTTATTATCACAAAGCAAGATTTTGAGCGCGTACTCGATTCGTACCAGAATTTCTCTGGTGAGGTCGGCAAGGCGCTTTCGGAGTACGAGACCGTGGCGCAACCGGCCGATGCGCCCGCTTCTGCGGGAGGGTCAAATGTGCTCAAGGATGCGCTCAGCGCAAGCGGTGAGTCACTCAGTTTGAGTGGCTCTCCAGGCAGTGCAAAAGAGGACGCGCCGGTGACAAAAATAGTTTCTACCATCCTGCGGTACGCCATCGACGGACACTCTTCAGACATTCATATTGAACCTTCTCCTGCCAAGACGCGCGTGCGGTTTCGTATGGACGGGGAGCTCCACACCTCGCTCGAGCTACCCTCTAAGGTGCATGAGGCAGTGGTGGCGCGTATCAAGATCTTAGCCAAGCTGCGTCTCGATGAGAAGCGCAAGCCGCAAGACGGTCGTTTCTCGGCGACGGTCGACAAGCGTCGCATCGACTTCCGCGTGTCCACGTTCCCAACCGAGTACGGCGAGAAGATGGAGATGCGTATTCTTGATCAGTCGGCTGCAACAGCGACACTCGAGTCGGTGGGTCTGCGTGGGGAACAGCTCACGGCCGTGCGAGAGATGCTCAAGTCCCCGTACGGGATCATCCTTATTGCAGGGCCCACGGGCTCGGGTAAGTCGACGACCCTCTTCGCCATGCTCTCTGAGACCGATCGTGAGAAGCAAAACGTCGTGTCACTCGAGGATCCGGTTGAGTACGAGATTCCCGGTGTCTCACAGAGCCAAGTTCGCCCAGAGATCGACTACACCTTTGCCAATGGTTTGCGCTCTATTCTGCGCCAGGACCCAGACATTATTATGGTGGGCGAGATTCGTGACAAAGAGACTGCGGCGCTTGCCGTGCAGGCGGCACTCACGGGCCACTTGGTGCTCTCGACCATTCACACCAACAGCGCTGCGGGCGCTATCCCACGCCTGGTCGACATGGGGGTCGACCCCTTTCTCATTGCGCCTACCTTGATAGGGACTATCGGACAGCGTCTAGTTAAGAAGCTGTGCCCAGGCGGGGGTAAGGCCTTTCCTGTTTCCGACAGTATCAAGGCGCTGCTCGACCGGCAGTTTGCCGACCTGCCCGAGGATTATCGCAAGAAGTTGCCACCCTTTACGCAGTTTTATCACGCGAGTGCGACGAGCGAGTGTCCGAGCGGGACGCGGGGCAGAGACGGGGTCTTTGAGATACTCAAGATGAACGATCGCGTCGAGCAGGTCTTGCTCAAAGAGCCCGTCGAAGAGAAGGTGTATGCCGCGGCGCGCGCTGGGGGCATGCTTACCATGCGCGAGAGCGCCATACTGAAGGCCCTTGCGGGCGAGATTTCCTTCGAGGAAATCAACACGCTGGGTGGGGGAGAGCTTTTCCCCGACCTCGACACCCCAGCATAACCATATGCTGTATACTAACCCCTAATGGCTTACCGAATATATTTGGTTGATGACGATAGGTTCCTGCTCGACCTGTACATGGTCAAGTTCAAAAACGCGGGGCACGAGGTGACCGCCTTTAATAGTGGGCAAGATTTTCTCGCTGCAGTGCGCAAAGAGGGTGCGCCGATGCCCGATGCTGTGCTGCTCGATATTATTATGCCGGGCGTGGGCGGCTTTGAGGTGCTCGAGACTATTCGTAAGGAGAATCTGGTGGCTAAGTCTAAGGTCATTATCCTCTCCAACCAGGGGCTCGATGCTGACATTGAGAAAGCAAAGCAGTACAACATCGACGGCTACATCGTAAAAGCGTCGGCGATCCCTTCTGAAGTATTAGCCGAGACGCTTCGTATTATCGGTGTAGCCCCAACGGCATAACATGCTCGCCGACAAACGTCTCGAGGAGCTCTTAGAGATGGTTGTGACGCAGGGCGGCTCAGACCTGCACATCTTTGCGGGCGGGGTACCGGTAATCCGCGTTTCGGGCGCGCTTATCCCCCTCACGCGCTTTGCGCCTATCACCAACGAAGAGGCCGAGGTGATGCTCAAGTCTATTGTGCCCGAAGGGCGCTGGCACGTGTTCGAAGAGAATCAGAGCATCGACCTCTCTTATGCGTACAAGGCAGAGACGCGTTTTCGTATCAATGGTTACCGAGTGCAGGGCACCACGGCGCTTGCGCTCCGACTTATCCCGCACGCCGTACGCACCTTTGCCGACCTCAACCTACCGCCGATACTCGACGTCTTCACTCAGCGACCGCAAGGCTTCTTTATTGCGGTCGGGCCGGTCGGGCACGGTAAGTCGACCACCCTCGCCGCCATGATCAACCGCATCAACGAGACAAACGCACGGCACATTATCACCATCGAAGATCCGGTTGAGTATCTCTTCACCCCCAAGAAGTCGCTCATTCATCAGCGTGAAGTCTATATCGACACCCCAAGCTTTAGCGCGGCTCTACAGAGCACGTTCCGCGAAGACGCCGACGTGATCATGGTGGGAGAGATGCGTGACTACGAGACGATTTCCTCTGCGGTGACCGCAGCGGAGACGGGCCACCTCGTGTTTTCGACGCTCCACACCAATAATGCCGCACAGACCATCGACCGTATTATCGACATGTTCCCCGCAGAGCAGCAGGGGCAGGTGCGGGTGCAGCTCGCTGGCTCGCTCGCTGGCATATTCTCTCAGCGTCTTATCCCGCGGGTGAAGGGTGGGCTCATTCCTGCCTACGAGCTCCTCATCAACAACAATGCTATCAGCACGCTTATTCGTGACGCGCAGACGCACGAGATAAGCTCGGTGATCCAGACCTCCTCGCAGGAGGGCATGATTGATATGGATCGTATGCTCGCCGACCTGGTACGGCGTGGCGAGGTGACCGTCGAGCACGCCTATGAGCACGCGATGGACCCGAAGACCTTTGAGCACTATCTGTAGCTATGCTCTTCACCTATAAAGCCATAGACCAAGACGGGCACGAGCGCGAGGGTACTATCGAAGCCCCAGCGCAAGAGCTTGCGGTATCGGCGCTGCAGCGCCGCAACCTCATCATCTCGGCCATCGATTCTGCCGACAAGAGATCCTTTCTCGACAAGAAGATTTCATTCTTCTCCCGTATTTCGAACAAGGATGTCGTTATCCTATCGCGGCAGATCGCCACGCTCTTTGAGGCGCAGGTATCGGCACTGCGCGTGTTTCGCCTGCTTGCCTCAGAGGTAGACAACCAGGCGCTCGCCACCATACTCACCACGGTTGCTGACGATATTCAGGGCGGCAGCCCCATGAGCCGAGCGCTCGCGCGGCACCCGAAGGTCTTCAGCGAATATTATGTGAACATGGTGCGTGCCGGCGAGGAGTCGGGTAAGCTCTCGATGACCTTTACCTATCTTGCCGACTACTTGGACCGTACCTACGAGGTCTTGAGTAAGGCACAGAATGCCCTTATCTATCCGGCATTTGTTATCGCCGTATTCTTTGGCGTGATGGGGCTCATGCTCACGATGGTGATCCCCAACATCAGCGCCGTGCTGCTCGACTCGGGGCAGGAGATACCTTTCTACACACAAGTCGTGCTCGGGCTCTCCAACTTCTTCGTCCGCTTCGGGCTCTTGATACTCCTTGCGCTCATCGCCTTTGGTATCTATATCTGGCAGTTTAGTAAGACCGATAAGGGTAAGGTGGTGCTCGATAGCTTGAAGATATCGATACCGTATGTCGGCGACCTCTTCCAGAAGCTCTACTTGGCCCGTATCACCGATAGTTTCTCGACCATGCTCCTCTCGGGGGTGTCGGTAGTCGAGGCGTTTGAGATCTCGGCCTCCGTGGTGGGCAATGCGGCCTATGCCAATGTGCTCCGTGCGGTTGAGCATGACGTAAAGGGCGGTTCCTCTATCTCCGACGCCTTCGCACGGCACGCAGAGATCCCGGGCATTATGGTGGCTATGACTCGCGTGGGGGAGGAGACGGGCGAGCTAGGCAAGATACTCACCACGCTTACCAAGTTTTATGACCGCGAGGTTACCAACGCCGTGGATACCCTCGTGGGGCTTATTGAGCCGATGATGATCGTGCTCCTCGGCCTTGGTGTGGGTATCCTTATGGCCGCTGTCTTGATGCCGATCTATAACCTAGCAAGTGCAATCTAAAAGAGGGTTATGCACAGTAGGGTCACCTACCCTGTGCAGGCGCGGTACAATACACGCATTAGTCACCTATAAATAAATATGTACAAAAATCGTTCACAGGGCTTCACACTCATCGAATTGCTCGTCGTTATCGCCATTATTGGTATCCTCTCAGCTGTGGTCCTTGCTTCACTCGGAACCGCGCGAAATAACGCTAGAGATGCAAGCGCACAAGCAAGTATGGCTAGCATGCGCACACAGAATGAGATTTTCTATGGTGCCGGTAGCACGTACGGTACAGCTGGTTCCGGTACCGTAACGGCTGCGGGTGTGGCGGCAGACCTTTCTGGCGCGTGTGCTGCAACTGACGCGCAGAATTTGCTTAAGGCAGCGGCTTCTCAAGCCGGCAAGGTTGCTACCTGCGTCGTTGGTCAGAACGGAGCTACTTGGGTAGCCTATGTTACGTTAAGTGGCCAAACGGCCCCTGCTAACTACTGCGTTGACAGTAATGGTTTTGGAGGTACTCGTACGGTTGTTCCAGTTGCGGTAGCCCCCGCGGGTGACGTTAAGTGTCAGTAGCTTACACAAATCTCTAAAATAAAAATCCCCAGCATATGCTGGGGATTTTTATTTCTAACGTATACTCTAGATAATGTCTCATCGATCTGCTCGTCCCGCGTTCTTCGCTCTCTAGCATGTTCGTGCTACTTTTTGCATGCGGTGCCATTGTTGCGAGCTTTGTGGGCGTGGTGGTGGCACGTCTCAATACGGGGCACAGCTTTGTGCGGGGCCGCTCGCGGTGCGACGCGTGCGATACGACACTCCCGTCCCACGCGCTCGTGCCGATTGTTTCGTATCTCCTTGGTGGGGGTAAGGCGCGTTGCTGCGGCGCGCGCATCTCGCACTACGCACCCCTTACCGAGCTTCTGCTCGGAGCGCTCTTTGTCATGGCGTATGCCAAGCTCGGCCTGGTGCCTCTACTGCCGCTCATGCTGGTGGCGCTGGCGCTCCTGCTTGCGCTCGTGCTCTATGACCTTGCGCACCAGATACTCCCGCCCGTGTTGCTATACTCGTTTGTCGTTGTTGCGTTTCTTTTCCGTTATCTAAGCGCTGCAAGTCAGGGCGACCTGCAGGCGGCGCTCGTGGCTGCCGCGCTTGTCGGCCTCTTGTTCCTCGCCATGCATGTGTTCTCGCAGGGTAGGGCAATGGGCTTCGCCGATGCGCCGCTCGCGCTTGCTCTCGCGCTCCTCGTGGGCCCTGAGCTCGCTTTCGCAGGGGTGTGCTTCTCGTTCTGGATCGGTGCGCTCGTAGGGATAACCATATTGTTGCGCAGGCCGCGTGGCTCTAGAATGGGCGTAGAGGTGCCCTTTGCGCCGTTTCTGGCTGCTGGCTTCCTTCTCGCTTACTACGTCATTCCATGGAACCCCTTGTATCTCCTTATTGCACCGTGAGCACGCCCTCGCACCGAGGAGTGACGCTGATAGAGCTCATTGTGGTCATGGGCATTATCGCCGTGCTCTCGACCGTGGTCGTGGTGAGCCAGACAAACTTCAACAAGACCATGCTGCTCTCGAACGCGGCGTACGATGTGGCGCTCGCGATACGCTCGGCAGAGACCTATGGGCTTGGTAGCCGTACTACAGGGACCATCAAGCAGAACTCAGGCTACGGGGTACACTTCGAGCCTGGTACCAAGTCGTTCATCATATTCGCGGACAACGACTCTCCGGCCGACGGCTGTCACAAGGTCCCTGCTACGGGGCCGAGCGCCCCGAATGCGACACCGGGGAATTGCGTCTACGTCGCTGCCTCGGACGTTCTGGTGCAAACGCTTACTCTAGGCAATAACACGACCATAGCCGATGCGTGCGTGCTCTCCAATTCGGGGTGGACTTGTGCGCCTACCCTTACTAAGCTCGATATGGTGTTCGCGCGCCCCAACACTGAGACCTACTTGAGCAAGAATGGTGTCTACGCCGCCGACAACACCAAGGCCTATGTTAAGCTTACGTCACCGCAGGGGGGCGCAAGCTATGTGTGCATATATAAGACCGGGGTGATTAGCGTACTTACGAGCTCAGACTCATGCTAAACAAAACCGCAAAAGGATTCACGCTTATTGAGCTCATGGTCGCCACGGGGCTCTTTGCCGTGATCATGACGCTAGCGGCTGGTGCCTACTTGGTGATGATCAGTGCTAATCGCGAAGCGCAGAGCATCTCGAGAGGGATCAACAGCGTCTCGTACGCGCTCGAGCTCATGACCCGTAACATCCGCACCGGAACCGAATATGCCGACTGTGCTGCAACAGACTCGATGAGCTTCAAAGATGTCTCGGACACGATTATAGAGTACAAGCGCGTGCCGAGTGGCCCGACCACGGGCAAGATCACGCAGACGGTTGGCCCGGCCGACGGCACTGCGCGCACTACTGACCTTACCGACCAAGCAGTCGATATTACGCGTCTTACCTTCTACTGCACGGGCGCGACCGCGGGTGATCCGTATCAGGCCAGTGTTATCATGGTGGTCGAGGGCAAGGTACTCACGGCCAAGACGAGCAAGGACACGACGTTTCGAGTGCAGACGACCGCTACCATGCGCGCTCTCGATCTATGAACAAGAAAGGATTTACCCTTATCGAGGCGCTCGTGGCTATAGCGATAGTGGCGCTCGCTATTGGTGGCCCGCTCTACTCGGCGAGCCGGTCGCTCGTTGCGGCGCAGCTATCGCGTGATAGGTTGGTCGCCCTCTATCTTGCCCAAGAGGCGCTCGAGCAAGCGCGCTACCTGCGCGACACTGCATACCTAGATGCCTACAAAGACGGTGACACGACAGGCGCCTGGAACAAATTTCTCACGGACCATCTCGTGCCGTGCTATACCCCTCAGGTGTGTACTGTTGAGCCGGCGTCGCATACGCTCAGGTCGTACGACGAGTCAGCCGCGCTTCCGAAACTTTCCGTCAATACCGCCACAGGGCAGTACGTCCAAGCAGCAACGGGCGAACCCCCAAGCCCGTTCACCAGGACCCTCCAGGTCGTGAATGTGTCGAGTGAGGAGGGAGGGCCTCAGGACAAGGAGCTTGCGGCGACAACGGCGTGGACATTCCACGGCACACCGTACTCGGTCACGGTCACCAGTCACTTAACGGCATGGCAATAACACAAAACAACCAAGGGTTTGCGCTCCTCGTTGCCGTGATTTTTATGTCGGTGATGCTCTCGTTCTCGTTGACAGTGAGCGCCTTGGCATTTAAGCAGGTGACGCTGACCTCCTCTGCGGTCGAGTCGCAATATGCTTTTTATGCTGCAGACGCTGCGCTCGAGTGTATCTTGTACTACGATCAAAACGATCTCGACTTCCTCTATACCAACATGGTTGACAGGTCCTCAGCTCCCGAAATCGATTGTGGAGATCTCGTGGGCGATGCGACGATATATACCGAGTCAGATAAGAGTCTTGTGCGGGCGCGATACCGTTTTGAGTTCAATACGGCACCGAGCGCACGATACTGTGCAGACATTACCGTGTACAAATATGAGTCACCCTTGCTGCCAAAGAATTACAGCACGTACCTCTTTGCCCAGGGCTACAGTACGCCTTGTGGGGTGGTCGAGGGTATTGAGAGCAGTGGAGCCCGCTATGCGGTGCGGGGACTCCAAGCGGCCTACTGATTACCCGGTGCCTCGGGTACAATGGGCCCTATATGGCTGTTTCCGCCAAGACACGCGAGAGGATAGAGAAGCTGCGTGCGCTCTTGGCGCACCATGCACACCTGTACTACACGCTCGATACTCCCGAGATATCTGACGCGGCCTATGACTCGCTTGCGCGTGAACTGACAGATCTGGAGACAGCATTTCCCGAGCTCGCGAGCGCAAGCTCGGTCACGCAGCGCGTGGTAGGCGAAGCTTTACCCTTTCTTGCAAAGGTCAAACATGAGGTACCGCAGTGGTCCTTCAACGATGCCTTTAGCGAAGAGGAGATCAGGGCCTTTGATGAGCGGGTGCGTAAGCTGACGGGCGCCGAGCCGAGCTATGACCTCGAACTCAAGATTGATGGGCTGAAAATCGTTTTGACCTACGTCAAAGGGGTTCTTGCCACCGCAGTCACGCGTGGAGACGGTGTCGTGGGGGAGGATGTCACGCACAATGTGCGGACGATTAAAGAAGTGCCGCACAAATTGACGCGGCCGGTCGACCTCATTGCCGAGGGGGAAATCTACTTAACCAGGTCGGGATTTGCCAAGCTGAACGCAGCTCGCGAAGAAGCTGGCGAGCCGCTCTTTGCCAACCCACGCAATGCGGCTGCGGGCTCAGTGCGACAGCTTGACCCTGCGGTCGCAGCCGCCCGGCCGCTCGGGGCGTTTATGTACGATGTTGCGGGCTCGTCTGAAGAGCTGCCGCTCACCCAGAGCGGCGAGCTCGAGTACTTGAAAGTGCTGGGGCTGCCGGTCAACCCTGAGCACCAGCACGCGGAGTCGATTGATGAGGTGTTTACTTATTATAAAAAGTGGAGCGGTGCCCGCCGAGAGCAAGTCGACTACCAACTCGACGGCGTGGTAATCAAGGTCGAGAGCCGTCGCGAGCAAGAGATGCTCGGCTACACGGGCAAGGCGCCGCGTTTTGCCATCGCGTATAAATTTCCGGCTGAGCAGGTGCAGACAATTCTGAGGGACATCGCCTTGCAAGTGGGGCGTACGGGTAAGCTCACTCCGGTTGCGCATCTTTCACCCGTGTCGGTCGCAGGCACGACCGTGGCACGCGCCACCTTGCACAATGAAGATTTCATAACGACCAAAGACATTCGTGTGGGTGACACGGTTATCCTGCAGAAGGCGGGGGACATTATTCCCGAGATAGTGCAGGTGGTGAAGGATCTGCGACCCAAGGGTGCCAAGGCGTGGCAGTTCCCGACGCACTCAGTCTTGTGCGGTGGAGATGGCGCTATTGAGCGAGTGCCTGGGGAGGCGGCGCATCGGTGTGTCGAGAGCGGCTCCTTTGAACAGCAATCACGCAAGCTCATCCACTTCGCGGGCAAGCACGCACTCGATATCGATGGCATGGGCAGAGAGACGGTGAAGACCCTGATGGAGCATGAGCTCGTTGCAGACTTTGATGACATTTTTGAGCTGACCAAAGACGAGCTCCTCGGGCTTGATGGGTTTGAAGAGAAGAAGGCGCAAAACCTCATCGAGGGTATTGATGCGGCAAAAGAAGTCTCACTCGACCGCTTGCTTATTGGTCTCGGCATACCGCACGTGGGGGAGGAGACGGCATACCTTCTTGCGACACGTTTCGGCACGCTCGCAGAACTGTCCCGCGCAACCGAAGACACGCTTTCAAATATCGACGGTATAGGGCCTATTATTGGCAAAGCGGTGGCACAGTGGTTTAGCAGTGAGAGTAATCAAGGGCTACTTGCTCGTCTCAAGAAGCATCTGAAAATAGAGAAGATAGAGGCTCCTGCAGCGGGTCCGCTGACGGGGCAGACAGTAGTGGTAACGGGGACGCTCCCAACGCTCTCGCGCGAGGAGGCAGAGGCGCGGGTGCGCCAGGCAGGAGGCAAGGCAGCAGGAACCGTGTCGAGCAAGACCTCATTTGTAGTGGCTGGCGAGGCCGCAGGCAGCAAGCTCAATACGGCAAATCAATTAGGCATAAAAATCATATCTGAGGCCGAGTTTTTAAAATTGACTAAATAAACAAGTCAATGTATATTATTTTCGGATAAACCTGTACTATCACAGGCGCCAAATAAGGCCTATCCGTAAGGAACAGCCAGCCAACAGGAGCTCTCCCAATGGCAGTAATGAATGACGGTCATATGAACAGGATCTTCCAGATCCTCCGCGAAAAAGACGGCACGCTAGGGCACACCACAGAAGTCCTCGCGAGCCCAATCTTTGCTGCGATCTTCGACCCCCGAGCGGATCTTTCCAACGTGCAGGGTGTCATGCAAGTGCTTGGACTTCCTTTCCACGTGAAGAAGGACTCGCCCGTACGGTGTGATGGCAAGCTTCAGATGCCGGCCGAGCAACGGTTCGTGGTCAGCGAAAGGTTTGTCGAGGATGACGGTGCCGAACTGCCAGTCGAGCTCGACGAGGCGTTCAAGAAGTACTTCGGCGACGTGATCGAAGAGGCTGTCGAGGCCAGGCCCTTGTGGCAGTGGGCGTTCAGGTACCAGAGGAAGGCGAATTTCGCTACCGTCGCCTCAACGCTCGGCGGAAAGAAGCGCGCACGTGTTTCATTCGCGCACGTGTTTCATTTTCTCAAAGCGAAGGGCTGTGACTCGATGAGATGGTATCTGTTCTTCGTCTCGGACTCGCGCGGAACCGTGCGGACTCTGATGACGTACTGGAACGGGCGGCGGTGGGTGTTTGCGGTCGACAGGAACGAGCCCTTCCAGCCGGGTTGCCACTACGTGGTCGACATCGTCACTTACTGATCAGGGCACAGTGGTGACTCAAGGCCCTCTGAAATTTGTACAGAAATGTGCAGGGAGTAGGAGGGTCCTTTTTTATAAATAGCTAGAAAATGCTAGAGTGCTTCTATGGCATCTGCAGAGGAAGTAAAGAAGCTTGCGAGCTTGGCTCGCGTGAGCGTCACCGAGGAGGAGCTACCTACTTTTGTGAAGGAGTTCGACGCGATACTGGCCTATGTGGGCCAGCTCGAGGCGCTCGATTTGCCGACCGGTGCGCAGGCAGAGGTTCCGGCGCTCCGTAACGTTATGCGCCTCGACGGCGAGCCGCATGCTGCGGGGCTCTACACTGAAAAGCTCGCTGAACAGTTCCCTTTGCGAGAGGGAGATGCGCTCGTCGTGAAGCAGGTGATTACCCATGAATAAGCCGTTAAACGAGCTGTCGATAGTCGAAGCAGCGCATGGATTGCGCGCAAAAGATTTTACCGTACGCGAACTGTGGGATGCGTGTCGTGCGGCGGCTGTAGCGAAGAATCCAGAGCTGAATGCATACCTAGAGATATTTGACGCCGATGATGCAGCTATTGAATCTGCACAAAAGCGTATCGACTCAGTAGGGAAGGAGGCGCCGATGCTCTGCGGTATACCGCTTGCGATGAAGGACAATATTTTGATAGAAGGCAAGATCGCGAGCGCCGCGTCGAAAATGCTCGGGAATTACCGTGCCACCTACGACGCAACGGTAATCAAGAAACTAAAAGAAGCTGGGGCACTTTTCGTGGGCCGTACCAACATGGACGAGTTTGCCATGGGTTCATCTACTGAGCATTCGGCCTTTGGTAAGGCTCTCAACCCACACGATACGTCGCGCGTACCTGGAGGCTCTTCGGGTGGCTCGGCCGCGGCCGTTGCGGCACATATGTGTATTGCTGCCCTCGGTACTGACACTGGCGGCTCGGTGCGTCAGCCAGCGGCGCATACGGGCCTCGTTGGGCTCAAGCCAACGTACGGTGCAGTATCACGCTCGGGTCTTATTGCTATGGGCTCCTCGCTCGACCAGGCTGGACCACTCACGAAGACTGTTGCAGACGCACAGATACTGCAGGAGACCATACAAGGCCGCGACCCGCTCGACTCGACCACCCTCCCCGAGAGGCTCTACCCGGAACGTGTTCTTGGAGACAAGCTCCGTATTGGTGTGCCACAACAGTTCCTTGCACAGGGGGTAGACCCAGACCTGCTCACCCTCTTTACCGAGACCATCGAGAA
>Ga0172380_10001470_pt1 | contig 40403 bp, 27 predicted proteins | sample Leawe162metaG_FD_119747 | JGI IMG/M metagenome (GOLD analysis project Ga0172380, IMG submission 119747) | Leachate microbial communities from a municipal landfill in Southern Ontario, Canada - Leachate well 162 metaG | ecosystem: Engineered > Solid waste > Landfill > Unclassified | place...
ATCACTGAGGCATTAGATCTGCCAAAACAGCTATCGCGGAATATATCATCACACCGACACTCTACAATATCCCGACAATCACTGAGGCATTAGATCTGCCAAAACAGCTATCGCGGAATATATTCAAAAAAACCATGTTCTCTCGAACAGAAACATAATAGCAAAAAATATAAACAATGCAAAGTAGAGCCAGCAATTATTTTGTGATAAAATCAAGAACATGGATTTTATACAAAGCATCATACTCGGCATAGTAGAAGGTATTACAGAATTCCTACCTGTCTCCTCTACCGGCCACCTCATCCTTACTAGTTCCCTACTCAATATCCCCCACACTGATTTTGTAAAAAGTTTTGAAATTTTTATACAATTTGGAGCAATACTTGCTGTATTAATTTTGTACTGGAAACTTTTTTTAGACAAAGAAATTCTCATAAAACTAGCAATCGCTTTTATACCAACAGGCATAATAGGTTTTTCTCTCTACAAAATTGCCAAAAGTTTTCTTGGCAATGAACAAATAGTAATATGGGCTCTAGCTCTTGGTGGTTTGGTGCTCATAGCTTTTGAACTTTTTGGTAATACAAAAGATGGCGACCAAACAAAAAGCGCAAAAGACGTCACTTACAAACAAGCTTTTCTTATAGGAATATTCCAAGCTATAGCCATAATACCCGGAGTATCACGTTCAGCTGCGACTATTATCGGTGGTCAAGCTCTAGGTATTGCAAGAAAATCAATTGTTGAATTTTCATTTCTTTTAGCAGTACCAACAATAGCGGCAGCAAGCGGTCTAGACCTCATAAAAAATCCCACATCGATTAGCACAGATACCCTGCCACTCATACTAGTAGGTAGTCTGGTGTCATTTTTGGTAGCCATTATCGCAATCAAATTCTTGCTCAAATTTATTACTACAAATACTTTCGTATCTTTTGGTATTTATCGTATAGTGGTAGCTATAGCTTTTTGGGCGATAATTTTATAAAAGTACTCTAGTTTGTCTAGCGATCTCTGCAACCTCATCAGTATTCATAACCATTACTTTTACTTTTGAACGCCACGTACTAATCACGGTGTCACTACTGTCTGTAGCGTTATTTTTCTTTTGATCTATTTTTATACCCAAATCCTCAAGTGAAGACAAAACACGCCCTCGAATAATAGAAGATCTCTCGCCTATCGTGCCAGAAAATACAACCATATCCGCACCACCAAGAGCTGCCATATATGCACCAATATATTTTCTTATTCCATAGGTAAATAATTCCAAAGCAAGTTTCGCACTAGCCTCACCACGTCTTTCAAATTCTATAAGATCCCTAATATCTGAAGTTTTGCCAGATACACCGAGCAGACCACTTTCTTTGTTGAGATAAGATTGCATATCAGCAACTGACTTGCCTAATTTTTGAGAAAGATATAGCACCGCTACAGGGTCAATATTACCCACACGAGTAGCGGTCATCAATCCTTCAGCCGGAGAAAAACCCATAGAAGTATCAAGACTCTTGCCATCTCTAATAGCTGTCACGCTCGCACCACCACCCAAATGACAAACGATCAATCTGTTTGGCACAGCTCCTTTGGTAGAAAGTTTGTTAATAATTGATTGTATAGAAATGCCATGATAACCGTAACGCTTTAATTCATATTTTTCTACCACATCTTGTGGCAAACCATAAGTATTAGATGAGGATGGCATACTATTATGAAAAACGGAATCAGAAACTCCAACAATTTTTATACCAACAAAAATTTCTTTTAAATATGCAAGTTCAGTCAAAACTTTTCCTACATGAATAGGCACCTCCTCTTTATCCTCTTCGAGCTTTTTCATATACTCATCATCTACGATTCTATTTTGTTGGAAAAAAGCACCTTGCGCCACGACCCTCACTCCAATAGCACTGATTTCTGTCTTATCCGCAACAAAACCACGTGCTTTGAATATTTCCAGCAAATACTCTAAAGCTTTTTCAAATTTATCACTTGTCACAGGCTCTTCTTCTTTTCTGCCATCAACAAAAACAAATGACATATATTCACTACCATTTTTTTCTAAATAAACACGGCAAAGCTCTTTGTCCGCTTCATACAGAGCATATTTTTTTGACACACTACCGATATTCACAATGAGATATTTCTTTTCCATATTTTTTATTTATTTTCTAACGTGTCCATTTCCAATTTTCTATCTCTGGCATATCGACACCATTTTTCTTTATATACTCAATATGATCTTTCATCTTATTTTCATACATTGATATAAGCCTCTTGCCTTTTTCTAGTGTCACCACACCCGCATCCATCATTTTTGTCCAAACCAATATCGCTATATGGAATCTACTTGTGCGGTTGCGTATATGAAGATCAAAAGATGTTGTAGTAGAACCAGTTTCTGTATACCCCCTCACCACAAATCTGCCTCGACTATTGACATAATCAAAAATACTTTGCTTCAGTGTCTCTGGGTATCCATGGAAACCAAATATTACTGGTTTATCTTTGGTAAAATATTCCTCAAATTTTTCTACAGACATTTTGCCAGTAGAACTACCGACAGTATTCGGTGATAATTCTAAAATGTTTACAAATCTCACCCTCACTTCTGGAGTTTCTTTTTTTACAATATCTAGAGACGCCATCATTTCTTTTGTTGGTGACTGACCAGCAGATGACAAAACTATGTGTGGATCTTCGTCACTAGCAAAATCCCAAACAGCTAGACCATCCTTGAGCTCTTTTTCTGCTTCTTCTTTTGTAAGCCATAATGGTTCATCAGATTTTTCGGCCATAATCACATTTATCTCATTTTTTGAGCCGAGTACACGCTTCAAAACAACCAAAGCAGTATTCTGATCTGGTGGCAAAAAGACACTAGTAAAATTGTTGTGACGCTGTAGCATATCATCTATAAAACCAGGATTCTGATGAGAAAAACCATTGTGCTCCTGATGCCAACCGGAAGATGTAAGAATATAGTTTAAAGACGGCACAGGCTTTCTCCAAGAAAACTCACGGGACACTTTCATAAACTTTGCAAATTGATCTGCCATACTTCCAACTATCTGTATAAAAGCCTCGTAAGAAACTAAAACACCATATCGGCCAGTCAGTATGTACCCCTGCAACATACCTTGCAAAGAATGCTCAGAAAGCATTTCCATAACCCGCCCTTCTGGATCAAGATCTTTGTCCCATTCCATAATCTTGCCGGCAAAAGCACGTGACGTCGTCTTGAAAACAGCATCAAACTTATTTGAATATGTTTCATCTGGCGACATAATACGGAAATTTCCATAACCACTATTTTTAGCAAAAACTTCTGCCATATAAGCACCGATATCTTTCATACTACTACCAGCATTTTCTCCTCTTTTTATATTTTTTGTAAAAGGAGAGACATCTGGCAGAACCAGCTCTTTGTTGTGTTCATTCATACCGAAGGTGTGTTTATTCTCACCCATCTTCAAACCATCTTTTGGCACAATATCCAAAATATCCTGATGAAAACCACTCTCTTTGCTGAACAATTCTTCAAACTTATAAGATTTTAGCCATTTCTCTACAGCTCTTAACTGCTCTTTGTCTGTATTTGCTTCTGTCGCTACCACCTGATGCGCCAAACAATTCCCCTCTATTTTATTACCACCAAGCTTCTTTATACCAGTCCAACCTTTTGGTGTTTTCAAAATAATCATTGGAAAACGAGGAAAATATTCTCTCGGTTTATCAAAATTTCTGATTTCTTTTTGTATGTTTCGTATAGATTCATAACAAGTATTCAAAGTCTCATACATTTTTTCATATACTTTGTCATTTGCACCCTCCACAATGTATGGTTCATACCCATAACCCCTGAAAAGATTTTTGAGATCAGTATTACTCATGCGACCAAAAACTGTTGGGCCGGATATTTTGTAGCCATTCAAGTGCAATATCGGCAAAACAGCACCATTGATTTTTGGATCAACAAATTTACTCAAATGCCAAGCAGTTGAAGCTGGACCAGTTTCCTGCTCGCCGTCACCCACAAGACACACAGCAATCAAGTCTTTATTATCCAGCACAGCACCATAGGCGTTTGAGAGAGAGTAGCCGAGCTCTCCACCCTCGAGAATCACTCCCGGAGCACCGGGGTTACTATGACTAGGAAAACCGTAAGGCCAAGAAAAATTTCTAGAAATATAACCAATACCTTTTTCATCCACTGTTGCTTCTTTGTAATATTTACCGAGAGTTCCTTCCAAAAATAGATTCGCCTGTATAGCCGGAAAACCATGACCTGGACCCAAAAGAAACATCATGTCTGCGCCAGTACGAGTAATAAGCTCATTTACGTGAGCATAGACAAAGTTTATACCAGGACATGTACCCCAGTGCCCCAGAAGTCTAGGTTTGATATGTTCAAAAGCTAGTTTATCTTTTAAAAGAAAATTATCTTTAAGAAAAATTTGTGTAGTACTCAAATAGTTTAAAGCACGCACATATTTTTTTAACTTTTCAATATTTGTTGACATGCATTTATTATACTACAAGCCGAAAATATTTGACGAAAAGTAATTCACACTATAGATCCATAGCGTCCTCTACAGAAAAATCACCTATTGTTAACCGTCGCAAATCAAAAAGTGTAGCTGGCACATTTAACTTCTTGCCAAATTCTTCTGCCAAAGACCGAATATAGGTACCGCTAGATACATCGAAATTAATTTTTATTATTGGGTAACCATCATGCTCATAAAGATCTTCGAGTATTGCATGAGTGACGGTCATTTCTTTGACAGGAGCTTCAACATCATGCCCCGCCCGTGCTTTCTTGTACAAAGGCACACCACCCTGCTTAATAGCTGAATAAATAGGTACTTTTATATTATGAGTGCCGACCATTTCTTTTGTTACTTTTTCTATTTCTGATTTTTTTATATGCCCAGCATCACCAGAAGACACGACCTCTCCTTCCATATCACCAGTAGTTGTGCTTTTGCCAAGCAAAATATGTGCCTCATATGTTTTTGGCAATTTCAAAAAATTATTTAGAAGCTTCGTTCCTTCTTGTATGCCGATAATCATGAGACCAGAAGCCAAAGGATCTAAAGTGCCAGCGTGTCCCATTTTACGAACACCAATTTTCTTGCGTAACTGACGTATTACATCAAAAGATGTTATGCCTTTTGGCTTATCAATTAAAATAATTTTATCTAAATTTTCCATCTTGTTTAATATATCAAAAAAGACGGCCGGACACCCGTGTACAGGTGCCCGGCCAAACAAAATCAACCAACTTCACTCACATCCGCCGTGACGGAAGAGGACGACGGTACAGTGGATTATCGAAGGTAAAAAACGAAATTTCTGAGCACACCACCTGTACCACTTCTTCCGGGCTCATCGATTCAGTTGGCCTTATCGGCACAACCACGGCGAACTGACGCAAAGACCGGATCAAGGCATCCTCACCAGCAACCCAGATTTCGTGGCGAGTTAGGATGCCCATCTTCTTTTTATCCTCAGAAGCGTCGGTTCGAGCAAAGAGCCTCCCGATACACGTCCTGCTGTCCACATCGAGATAAACAAAGACGCGATCACAAACACCCCACAAATGCAAAAGATCGTTCATCTGAAAAGCCTGCGCACAGTTTTCGGGCACACCATCCACAACAAGATAGAGTGGCATGACCGACTGCTGAAAGACCTTCTGCATCATGTAGTTAAAGATCGTCATCACCTGTTGATCAGAAAGTGATCCTCCGCACTCCAGCTCCTCCCACGAAACACTTTCCTTGATCTGCTTTTCAGCACCATTTTCCGGCTCCCTCTTCTTGAGTGCCTTGAGGTAATCGCCGATAACAACATGCTGAACCAAGGATACCTTACCGAGAGCCGAAGTGAGGTATCGCACCACTCCAGCCCCCACTGTTCCCTTGCCAGAACCATGTGCACCCACCAGATTGATCACTTTCATGGACATAAGAATCCCTTTCCTTTTAGAGGTTTCATAATAGAAAGAACACTACAAAAAGTACAATACCACAATATTACGTTTTAATCAAACAAAAGTTTTATACCTTTTTTTCGTTCTTTGATCTAACTTCTTTAGAAATTAATTTGCCAGTTTTTGAATCAATATCATAAACAACTGCTTCAGCTGTACCGATTTCAAGTTCAGAAATTTTTTCATCAGAAATATTCTCAATAAATTTTGCCAATGACCTTAAACTATTACCATGAGCTGTAATTAAAATATTTTTACCTTGCAATAAAATAGGTTTAATTTCACTTTCATAATACGGAATGACTCTTTCATAAACTTGTTTTAATGATTCACCATTTGGAACTGGATAATCCCAGCTTCGGCGTAATTTATTAAACTCCACCTCACCTATTTGTTCTTTTACCTCCCATTTATTTTTTCCAGAATAAATTCCGTAATCTCTTTCATTCAATCTTTTATCTTTTACAACCTCAACCTGAATACCAAGATTTTTTAAAATTATATCTAAGGTTTCTTGAGCTCTTTTAAGACCAGAAGTAAAAGCCTTATCAATTTCAATATCACGCAAAGCAAGACTTGTTTGTTTTGCCTCCTCTTTTCCCTGATCAGTCAAAGGAACATCATTTAAACCCGTCCAAAGGCCCTTATCATTCCACTCTGAGCGACCATGTCTAACTAAAATTAAATATGCCATATTTTTTATTTCTTAAATGCTTTACGACCAGGAAACACTGCTTTGCTACCAAGCTCTTCCTCAATTCTCAAAAGCTGGTTGTATTTTGCAATTCTTTCACTTCGACACAATGAACCAGTTTTGATCTGACCTGTGCCAAGACCAACCACAAAATCAGAAATCGTTGTATCTTCTGTCTCGCCTGAACGATGAGATACCACAGCTGTAAAACCGGCCTTGTGCGCCATAGCAATAGCATCGATTGTTTCTGATACAGTACCGATCTGGTTTAGTTTAATCAAAATAGAGTTACCCGCTTTCTCATCTATACCCATTTTTAATCTCTTTGGGTTTGTTACAAACAAATCATCACCGACTATTTGTATTTTTTTGCCCAACTTTTCTGTCATAAGTTTATAGCCAGCCCAATCGTCCTCAGACAAACCGTCTTCAATAGACACAATTGGATATTTATTTACCCAATCAACATAAAAATCAACCATTTCTGCCGATGAAAGAACTTTCTTTTCTGTATCAAGATGATATTTGCCATCTTTGTATAGTTCACTTGCAGCACCATCGATTGCAATAGAAATATCCTTGCCTGGTTTATATCCAGCTTTTTCTATCGCCTGCAAAATCACTTCTATAGCCGAAGCGTTTGAAGGCAAAGAAGGTGCGTAGCCGCCCTCGTCACCCACAGATGTATTCAAACCCTTTTCCGCCAAAATCTTTTTTAGAGCATGAAAAACTTCCGTACCCCAACGCAAAGCTTCTCTGAAACTAGGCGCACCAACTGGCATAATCATGAACTCCTGGAGATCTGTAGAGTTTAGAGCATGCTTGCCACCGTTTAGAATATTCATCATCGGCACTGGCAAACAAATCTCTTTTGTTTTTGAAATATCTTTGAAATATTTGTAAAGAGGTTTCTTTTTACTTTTTGCCATAGCATGCGCAAAAGCCAAAGAGACACCCAAAATAGCATTAGCACCAAGCTTACCTTTATTTTCCGTACCATCTAGTTCAATCATGGCTCCATCAAGCTTACGCTGATCCCACTCTTTACCTTTCAATTTTTTTGCTATAAGAGTATTCACATTTTCTACCGCCTTTGATACGCCTTTGCCTCCAAATTTCTTTTTGTCTCCGTCTCGCAACTCTATTGCCTCATGAGAACCTGTAGATGCGCCAGAAGGCACCGCCCCTCTACCAAAAGAACCATCGGAAAGTACGACATCCACTTCTACTGTAGGGTTACCACGTGAATCAATTATCTCTCTTGCTTTAATACTCTTTATCTTGGCCATAAAATTTTTGTAAATAATATAATAACAAAGAAATAGTATAGCATCTTTTAAAAACTAGAAAACTTTGACAATTGGCTCTTTTACGTGATAGAATAAACACTTCGAGCTTCGGCTCATTTTTGTTTAAAATAAATATGGAAATACGAAATATAGCTATTATCGCCCACGTGGACCACGGCAAAACAACGCTCACAGACGCCCTAATGCGTCAGACTGGGATGATAAGCGAGGAAGGTGTATCAATGGACTCAAACGCTCTTGAACAAGAACGTGGTATTACCATATACGCCAAGAACACTTCTATTTTTTACAAAGATACAAAAATCAACATTGTGGATACTCCAGGACATGCAGACTTTGGTTCTGAAGTAGAGCGTGTGCTCCGATCAATCGACTGTGTGCTACTAGTAGTTGATGCCCAGGAGGGTCCTATGCCACAAACACGTTTTGTGCTCAAAAAGTCTCTTGAACTTGGTCTAAAACCAATAGTAATAATAAACAAAATCGACAAACCTGCATCTCGCCCAGACGAAGCAGTAGAAATGGTGCTAGAACTTTTTATGGATCTTGGTGCCAACAATGAACAACTAGACTTCACTACTGTCTATGCTATCGGCCGACAAGGTATTGCAAAAATGAAACTCACTGATGAATCAAAAGACCTCACCCCTCTTCTAGATACAATATTAGCAAAAGTACCACCCGCTTCAGGCAAAACTGATGGTAAGCTGGTAATGCAAACTTTCAACCTTGGATATGACAATTTTCTAGGCAGAATGGCTGTAGGCAGAATATACGAAGGTACCATAAAAGATGGCCAGAATATCATAGTCAAAAAACCAAACGGTGAAATGCGAAAAGGTAAAGTTACAAAACTTTATACCTTTGAAGGCGTGAGCAAAAAAGAAGTAAAGGAAGCAACTGCTGGAGATATTGTAATGTTTGCTGGTATTGCAGACATTTTTATAGGTGAAACTGCGTGTGAAGACGAAACGCAAAATCCTATGCCAGCTATCGCTATAGATGAACCAACAATTTCTCTAAACTTTTTGGTCAATGACTCCCCTTTTGCTGGACGTGAAGGCAAATTTGTCACTGGCCGACAGATCAGAGAAAGACTAGAAAAAGAACTTGAAATAAACGTTGGTCTAAAAGTAGACTTTTCACGTGGAGATTACTATACAGTGTACGGCAGAGGTGAACTACACATTTCTATTCTTCTAGAAAACATGCGTCGAGAAGGCTATGAACTGCAAGTCTCTCAACCACAGGTTATTGTCAAAGAAATTGATGGCGTAAAAAACGAGCCATACGAAGAAGTTATCATAGATTGTCCAGAAGAAGTATCTGGAGCAATCATTAGTCGCCTCACAGAAAGAAAAGGTATTTTGATGCAAATGAAGCCTGAACAAAGTCACCAAAGACTTGTATTCGAAATACCAACTCGTGGCTTGCTAGGATACAAAGGACAATTTGTTATAGACACTAGAGGTGAAGGTATACTATCTAGTAGATTTATTGCATTTAGACCTTGGGCCGGAGATATTCGCAAACAACACTATGGATCAATGACATCTATGGCTACAGGCAAAGCCCTCGCTTTTGCTCTATGGAACCTACAAGAAAGAGGTGTTTTATATATCGAACCCACAACACAAGTCTATGAAGGTATGGTAATAGGAAATGTTACAAAAGGTGATGAATTGTCAGTGAATCCAACAAAAGGAAAACAACTTACAAACATGCGTGCATCTGGTTCAGACGAAAGTATTTTCCTCACACCTGCATGGAAACTAAACATTGAAAGAGCAATGGAAATAATGGCGGAAGATGAATATATTGAAATCACACCAGAAAGTGTTCGCCTTAGAAAACAAAACCTGACTGAAGCAAGCCGAGTAAAAGCTTTTAGAAAAGAAAATAAATAAAAAAAGCCGGCCATTGGGCCGGCTTTTTTGTTTATATCTCCCTTATATCCGTAGGATTTGGTTTTGGAGTTGTTGAACTGTTTGAATTATTTGTAGTATCAGTAGAATTAGGATTTGGATTTGAAGCATCACCAGAACCAGAAGGGTTATCTATAGGTGTACCACCTGTATTAACATCATCAGTAGTCGTACCACTATCACTAACTGGTGGAATAGTCACAGTAGCATCATCATCTACTGGCACAACTGGCTCATCAGACACAACTGTAAAATCAATGTATCCTTCTTTTGTACCAACCCAATTTTTCAAATGACTAATCTTTAAATACATTCTATAAACACCCGGCGTACTAGGTGCAACAAAAGCTGTCGCTGAAACTTCTTTACCCTTTGTTTTTTGAGCTCCTATAGAAAACTGTGTTCCAATAGATGGATTTTTTGAAACATTGCCAAGATTAGAAGAAGTATATTGTCCAGTTTGTCCCTCAAACATAGCTTCGTATTTCATATTACTTGGCTGGTTACTACAACTATGTTGTCTCGAAAAACCCTGAACAAAAAACTTTTCACCAACCTTTAGAATACTTCTAGGCTCATTGAGAAAGAGGGCGAAACCGCTCTTTTTTGTAAAATCACCACAACCATAAAACGTACAAGATGTTTCCACAAATACTGGTGCTGGTCCAGAACCAAAAGAATAAACATAATTGTCTTGTCCGTAAGAAAGACCAAAATATACCGCACCACACACAAACACCAATAGTAGCGAGAGATACATATCTTTTCTAGCACGAGTCCTAATGACAAAAATAGCAATAACTATTAATACAACAAACCCAACAAGTGCCAAAAAGCCATACAAAAGATTGCCATATGTATCAAAGAAAGAGCCGCCTCTTAATTTTTCTATTTCGTAATCTCTAGAAATTTTTGAATCAAATTCTGCCAATACAACATCACCTCTATATATTTTTGCATAAGCCCTCATCGCACGAGCGGGAGCAGATGACTGATCTTCAATCGACAAAATATTCGCAGAAAAATCAATTTCTTTTTTGTAAGACAACACCAAAGCATCAGATTCATTGTAAACTGACACCTCAAGCATTGCCCCATTTTGCACAAAAGTATTCGTTGAATTATTGATATCAAGGGGAACACCTGTATAAACAACACTCACTTTCACATTGTCACCTTTGTGCAAAGTCTGCTTGTCTGTAACAACGGAATGTATTTCTGCAATATCACCAGACACAATATACCTAAAAGAAACTAAACTAGCTCGTCTAACCCCCGCTTTTGTTTTATCTAGCAATTCATAAGTACCAGCATATACACCTGGTTTATATTCAAAATTTGGTAATGAAACTTTCAAGCTAACAGGATTTTTTTCTGAACTAGTTGAAGTTACAAGTACATCTGTTGTAGTAGAATACAATTCGGCACCCGCAGTTGTCCTATCATATATAGTCAATTTAGACACAAGTGGCAAACCTGATGGAAAATTGCCATACAAACCCATACTTAAATAAGCATTTTGTTTTTTGTCCTGTCTTATAGTAGGTCCTTCTTCCAAACCAAAATTTTTACCATCAACAATAATATTTGGTGATACCATAGTTACAAGTGGCAGACCCTGAGAAACTTTTATTTTTGCATCAGACCAGCCCATAGGCATACCCAAGGCTGTTTGGGCTTGAATTTGTATACCCAAATCCTTTGCACCAATAGATAGAGGTAATTTATAAGAAAAAACAACTCTCCTCTCCTCTAGTGGAGATAACACAATAGGCTTGAAATCTTTATTGATTACAGTTTCATAAAGATTCTGCGCCAAACCATCTTCACCATAACCACCTACTAGAGATAAAGCATAGGTGATATCTTGTGCTGGCTCATTTTTGCCATTGAGCATAAGAAAAGAGCCTGACACAGTATCTCCAGCAGACAAAGAATTTTGCTCCAAACGAATATCTTTGATATAAACAGCTGGCGTGGGATCTACCACCTGAGAAAATGTGAGAACTGGTGCAAACAACAAAACCAATAGAAATATTTTTTTGAACATAAACAAATTTATAAATTAATAATATTAGAAATATTATACAATAAAATCAGAAATGATACTCGCCGAGGGTGATTCTATCTATACCGAAAGCCAAAGCTCCGCAGGACACCTTCGCACCAAAAGCATTCACCAAGGCTCTAACATAAAGACCGCTTTCGGCTGATACTCGCATTTTTGAAATATAAAAAATATCACCAGATCCGCTCAATACCTCTTGCCATTTATTCAAAATCAAGTCTTGCCTAAAATCTCCACTAACACAAAGAATCATTTCTTGAACTTTATTTAATAATTCACCCGCAGATATAAAGCTATGAGAAAGTAAATCAATACTTTTTATTACAACCTCTTTTTTTGGTAAATCAATATCTGTCAATCTACCCTCTCGTGCCAACTGGAAAAGCGGAGTGCCATTTACAGTGCGAGAAGAAAAAGCCGGATATTCTTGTAAAAACAAACCTTCAAAACTTTTTGTAATATCCAAAACTTGCTTCTCAGTGATTGCCACTGAAGTAATAGCGCTTACCAAACCAAGAGGATCAAAAGTATCAGTAGATATGCCCCACAAAACATAAAACTCATAAGATTTTGGTAGATTTAAATATTTATTACGATTTTTATTTTCCTCACCAACAAGTACCAAAAGTAAACCACTAGCCAAAGGGTCTAGTCTTCCCGCATAACTAAGTACCGCCTGACCATATTGTGGTAATTCTTTTCTTATCCTATCTAGACACTGGAGAGGTGTTTCGCCAAGTTTTTTGTATACTACAAGCAAACCTGAATTCACATCACCGATTATTCTAGTAGTATTTTTGTACTCTGACATGATACAATATTACTTTGGAAAAAATATTTAGCAAATTATGAAAAAAATAGTATTTGATATAGAAACAAGAAACACTTTTGCGGATGTGGGTAAAAATGAACCCGCACTTTTGGATCTTTCGGTTGTTTGTATTTATGATTCAGAAACAGACTCTTACCACAGCTTCACCCAGGAGGAACTTCCCAAACTTTGGCCTTTTATAGAAAAAGCTGACATGCTCATTGGATACAACTCTGAACATTTTGATATACCGATACTCAACAAATACTATACAGGTGATCTCACAAAAATAAAAAGTCTAGATATTTTGAAAGAAATCAAAGAAAGTTTTGGGCGACGACTCAAACTCGACCAAATAGCCGAGGGTACTTTGGGTAAAAAGAAGTCTGGCCACGGACTCGAAGCCATCACTTGGTGGAAAAATGGTGAGATAGATAAAATAATTAAATATTGCATAGACGATGTAAAAATCACAAAAGAGGTTTATGAATATGCTCTCAAAAATGGCCATCTAAAATTTAAAGATGGTGACAAAACAGTAGATATAAAACTCAATACAACAAAATGGGAAGAAAAAGACGATAGTTGCATGACCCATACACTTCCTTTTTAAAAAACAAAAAGAAAACGCTCACGGGACAAGCCCGCGAGCGTATTTTTGTTTTTCCCCAGAAAGAACGGCTACTTAGCCGGCACGACAGCAGGAACTTCATCTTTGAGAATCTTGGCCAGCAAGTACTCCCCGCACATTTCTCTCCACCGATTCAGATCCCCACGATGCGACACCACCTCGACAAAATCGATTTTCACAATAGTGTCGAAGGTAGTCCATGAACTGTTTCCGTATTGATACGGATTCATCCCATGTGGTGATTCCAGAATCACAGCATTGGCCTTGCACACTTGCTTAATCAGAAACAATTGCCGTGATTCACCTTGTTTCTGGAAAATCATGATGTCACCAGACTCGATGTTAGCAAGCCTGGATCGAATAACAACCTCCGGTGTTAACGAAATGAGTCGCTCTCTCCGCTCTACCAATGGGCGAGACACGAATTCCGTAAACATACCAAGAAAACCAAGGAGAAGAAGAAGTAATCCGAACGCTTGTAAAATATACCCTACCGCTACCGTATTTTTGAGACCAGAATCATAATGCTGAGACATTGCTCCCTCTTTCTTTTGCTGTAACCATCCGCAACACACGAAAGGTTTTTGTGCTTCTATATACATTAGACACTTTTTTATGATTTTGTCAACAATATTTGAATCAAAGTCAATAAATTGATAGAATATAATACATGGAAAAAAATAATATCATCGTCCCTATTGCAATAATACTAGCTGGTGGCCTTATCGGTGCAGGTATTTATTTCAATGGACAAGGTTTAAAAGGAAAAACAACAACTTACGAAAAAGAAACTGCAAAAACTAGCTACTCAATCAGCATACCAAACATCAAAACTGGTGATCACGTTCTTGGTACTAGAACGGCTCCAATAATTTTTGTTGAATATTCAGATATGGAATGCCCTTACTGCAAAGGCTTTCACCAAACAATGAATAAAATCGTTTCAGAATATTCAGATAAAATTGCTTGGGTATATAGACATATGCCAATTGAAACTCTGCACAAAAAAGCCAAAAATGAGGCTCACGCTACAGAATGTGTTGCTGAACTTGCTGGAGAAGCAAAGTTTTGGGATTTTATAAACAAAATATACAATATCACTACATCCAACGATAGACTGGATCAAACACTTTTGGCAAAAACAGCCAAAGAACTTGATGTAAATGAAAAAGATTTTGCCTCATGCATGACGAGTGACAGACACATGGCTAAAATCGAAGAAAGCATAGAAGAGGCAAAAGGTGCTGGTATTACAGGCACACCAACTACAGTAGTTTTACTCAAAAACCCCGCAAAACAAGGTGTAGTAGATTTCATAGATGATGTAAATCTCCAGCTTGGATTACCACCAAAACTTTTTTCAATCACAGACGATAGAACAAAAATATTTATTGGTGGCAACTTACAATACAGTGTACTAAACCAACTAATCAAAGCTTTATCTATCTAAAAATGACAAAAACTTCGTATAGATCTCTATACGAAGTTTTTGTTTTGTTAAATTTTCCCCTCTATTAAATCATTCTCAAAATCTTTTATGCCAGACATATTTTTCTTGTATTTTGTTATATCTGGAAAATCTAAGTTTATAATTTTCTTATATACCGCCTCTATCAATTTTGTAGTCCTCAAAACTTTTTCTTCTATTAAATACAGTGGTAAATCAATAGTATGTCCCTCTCTATCTGGTTCCAAAAATTGTAGGACGCCTTTATTCACGACATATTTTGAAGAAAAATCTCTAGAGTTTTCTACAAGAATTTTATAAAAATATAGCTGATTTTCATATTGCCATTTTTTCTCTGCTTTTTCATAGCCATCCCAATCATCAAAAGAAGAACCAGTTTTTACATCATAAACAATAATTTCATTTTCTTTCTTTGTCATACGGTCTATCTTTCCAGTCAAGTGAGCTCCGCCCACAACCACACCCTGATTTTTAAAACTATACTCAACCAAATCATCCGCATTAAAATCCTTTTTGTGTTCTTTATAATACAAAGTAATAAGTTCCTTACCCTTTTCTAAGATTTGTTTCTCCTCAAAAGCAGGCAATCTCGCGTCTCTTATGGATTTCTCAAGAATCAAAACGAGCTCATTAATTTTAGGCAATTGACCGGTTGATTTCAATTTTACATAAAGTATTTCTAGAGCTTTATGCACAGCGGTACCCAAAACCGCATTTGGTTTTTTTACTTCAGGAAATAAAAGAAGATTTTTTTCAAAAAATACCTCTGGGCCGTTATTAATAATATCCAGAAAATTATTAAAGTGAGTAGCAGACATTTGATAATCTTTTACAAACTCTTTGAGCAAAGCAGACTCATCTTTTACAAAAGGTTTTCTGTTATAATTTTCCCAAGTAACCTCGAGGACAGACTGAGGTGGCAAAAGTAAATTATCTACTTTTTTGGTATCACCCAACAAATTTGAAATATTTTCCTCGCCATCACCCAACAGAAACTCTAGTTCATCTGACTTTTTACCCTTTTCGGTATTTACATGATAAGTCATATACAAAGCTCTTTTTGCTCTAGTCAAAGATACAAAGAATATTCTCAACTTATCATCAAAGTTGTCGTTTTCTGGACTAATAGGCAGATTGGAAGGCAATGGGACATTTGACGCTTTGCCACTAGAAACCCAGTGTTCATTTTGGCAGTGCAACAAAAAAACTGTATCAAACTCAAGTCCTTTTACGCTGTGCGCAGAAACGAGAGAAACCGCATCATTAGCAGTAGAAAAAGGACTACTATCCTGCAGTGGCTCATTATTGTCTTCTCTCATTTTTACAAATTCAACAAGATGAGAAAGACCTATTCTCTCTCCCCTTCTGTACTCTCGCAACGCTTGGACAAACACTCGCAACCCGGACAAGAAAACCAAATATTCTAACTTATTAGAAAGAAACCTCTCTTTACTCCAATAATATTGTCTAAATGGAGAAATAAACTTTTTGCTATTATTTTTTGTGGAAGCTTTTTCTTCATCATCATCCAAACCAAGCTCAACATGACTACCGATAATCGTATCAAGCATTTCTTCCAAAGTTTCGTTTTTTGCTCTTACCCCAAGATCTACAAGAAAATTTGCAACATCTTTTATTTCTTTATTTTCACTTTCTATCATAACCTCAAGCCAAGATTTACCTTCCCCTCTCGCTTTTACAGATAATTTCCAAATTTCAATACGTGGAATATTCCAAAAAGGAAAACTTAAAATCTCTGGCAATAATTCATCTGCCTCAGCATTTTTTACCTGTGCCAAACTCACAGCAAAACTAGCAATCGCTATAATCTGACGAATATGTGGCTCACGCAAAACATTTCTTTGTCTTTCGTAAGACACCGGTACGCCTTCATTGTATAGATAAGTCACAATTTCTCGCAAACTTTCGTGTTTGCGTCCAATCACCGCAATATCATTTGGATTTTTGCCATTTTTTATCATGCCAGCTATCTCCTTGGCTATCCAAAAATATTCGTGCGAAGCTGTAGGAAAAGCATAACGCTCTATCTTGTCTAGCTTGATTTCTTCATTTGACGCCTTCAATACTTTTGATATATTTGGCAATTTTTTCTCCAAACGATTACCACCTTTCTTTATTACAAATTGTGCCAAATCCAAAATAGGCTGTGCTGAACGATAGTTTTCTGTCATTGTTACCACAACCGGATCTTTGTATTTCTTTCCAAAATTTAAAATATTTGATAACTCAGCACCTTGAAATTTGTAAATAGCTTGATCATCATCTCCCACTACCATTATATTCGGACGTCCTTCGTGCACATGTGCAGAAGTCAACATATCAACCATTCTCATCTGAACATTATTTGTATCTTGAAACTCATCAACCAAAATATATTGATATTCCTCCTGCAAAATATATCTCAATGATTCATTGCTCTCTAAAGCAATCAGAGTATCCATAATCATATCGTCAAAATCATAGTACCCTAAAGCATGCATATCTTTTACATATTTTTCATAAACTAAAGCCAAAGCTCGATGTTTCTCTATGTATTTTGTGTCCCAACACATACGCTTGCTGTCCTCAAGATGAATCATTTCTTTTTTCCAATTTGTAATTGGGCCAGTTGTTTGAGAAGAAAGTGCCAATTCCAAAGCATGACTCAAAGAATCCGCATAAACCTTTGCGATAGATTCAAAACCAAATAAACCACCAGTATCTAATCTGCGTATTTTTTCGACAACCTTTTCAAACAAAGGCAAATCTTTTTTATTTATTTTATCTGAAAAATTTTCCGAGATTATTTTATCTAAAGAAAAAAGAATTTTTTCATTTTGTTCAACTATCTCTAAAAAGTTTGCGGGCGTAAGGCCAGCACGCTTTAGTAAACTTATATCAGATAAAACACTATTAAAATTAATATATTCCCCATCTGGACCTCTTTTTACTAACGGATTATCATAAGACAAAGAATCTATTATTTTTCTTAAAACATCTTTTTGGATGAGTTTGTCGGCACTTCTCAAATCAGCTCCGTCATAAAAAAATTCTCTATGACGATTTATAATTTCCAAAGCAAAACTATGAAATGTATGTATAGCTACTCTATAAGCATTTTGCCCCAAAAGCTCAACAAGACGAGAACGCATATTTGATGCTCCCGCTTCTGTAAAAGTAAGACATAATATGTTACTAGGTGAAGTATCAGTTTTCTTTAAAATATTTGCTACACGCAAGCTCAAAATCTCTGTCTTGCCAGAACCGGGACCTGCAACCACCAATACAGGGCCGTCTATAGTATCTACAGCCAATTTTTGGGCCTTATTTAGCTTTTTGTAGCGTGTTTCAAATTGATTACTCATAGAAAATAGTATACAGCTTTTGGTACAAAAAATCCTCCAGCAATAGGAGGATTTTTTGTTTTTCCCTAATAATTTCTCAATCGGTTTACTTTCTCGTGTTGGCGAATTTTTTCATGCGCTTTTGCTTCAATCTGTCTAATACGCTCTCTAGTAACTCCAAACTCTTTGCCCACCTCTTCGAGTGTATGAGTAATACCGTCTACTAAACCGTGTCGCATTTCCAAAATTTTTCTTTCTTTTGGTGGTAGATCATCTAAAATCTCTTTTACTTGATCAGATATTATTCTTCGACTTGCTTCTTGATCTGGAGAAAGAATTTTGTCATCAGCAATAAAATCACCCAATGTAGACTTACCGTCATCACCCTCATCACCCACAGGACTTTCTAGAGAAACAGTATTTTGATCTATTTTTTCAATATTATAAATCTTCTCAACCTCAAGACCCATTTCAGTTGCTATTTCTTCAGGCAATGGATCTCTACCCAAATCTTGAGACAATCTACGCACTACCTGCTTATATTTTGCAATTGTTTCTACCATGTGCACAGGCACACGAATAGTACGTGACTGATCTGCCAAGGCGCGCGTAATAGCCTGTCTGATCCACCATGTTGCATAAGTAGAAAACTTGTAACCCTTTGTCCAATCAAACTTATCTACAGCCTTAAACAAACCCAAGTTTCCCTCTTGAATAAGATCTAGGAGTGTCAGGTCAGGACTTCTACCAACATATTTCTTGGCAATAGAAACAACTAGACGCAAGTTGGAACGTGCGAGTAATGTTTTAGCTTCATCATCACCATTTTGAATTCTTTTGGCTAACTCCTTTTCTTCACCACCAGAAATAAGTGGGTATTGGCCAATTTCCTTTAGATACATCTGAATCGAATCGTAACCAGAATCAGATTTGCCACCATACACAAATTTTTTGTCCGTTGGATCAGAAGATGGAAGCTCGAGCAAACCACCACCCTCTAGCAAATCAATGCCTGACGTAGAGAGCTTTGAATACAAATCATCAAGAAACATAATGTCCTCTTCTACTGTAGGAAATTCTTTCAAAATCTCATCATAAGTAACGAAGCCTCTTTCACGTCCCTTGGTCAAAAGATTTTTTACCTTTTCTTCTATATCTTGCTTTTTTCTTTTTGGTTTTGGAGCAGTATGGCCATGAGAAAAAACAGCATTTTTCTTGGCTGGCTTTTTGGCTCTTGGTTTTGGAGCAGAAACATTTTTTGTTTTCTTTTTTAAAACCTTCTTCTTTTTTGTATCTTTTTTTGTGGCCATATTATTAGTTATTAATATTTTTAAGCTCTATTTTTAAACTATTAATTTTTGATGCGATTTCCTGACACTTTTTTAAAATTTCTACCTCAAGATTGTTGTCCTTTTTTTCTTTTGCTATCTCTAAATTTCTCATCTCCCTACCCTCCTCTTCTACCAGCCAATCAATATGAGTATATATTACCAATTCTCGCATTGCTTTGGTCAAAACCTCTGGTTCAAAATATCTCATTTCAGCTTCAAATATCATCTCACTTTTTATATCATCAGGAACCGACAAAAGTGCATTGAACTTTTCTGCACCGACAACTGATTCTACTCTGGCGGTCAAAGATATAACATCTATATTCGGCGAAGGAAGAGTTTTTTGCCAGAGCACAATTCCCGCAAGATCTGTAAGAGCATTTTTTTCTCTAGCCAACACTTTCGGAGAATTTGTGATATTAGAAATATTTTCTATACCATCAACTTTTATTTTTGGAGATTTTTTCAAATCTTCCCAAACGGCATCATCTTTTACTGATACAAGCTTTGCGATTTTTGAAACAAAATGACCTTTTTCTATTGTACTTTCCAAAGTTTGAACATAAGGCAAAACATTTGTTCGTATCTCTTTAGCCAAATCTCTAAGAGAAAGATTTTTACTAATTAACCTATTCAAATAAAAATCTACAATATGCTCGGCATCTTTTAGTGCTTTTTTCCAAAGCTCTGGATCTTCCAAAACAAGATCTGCAGGATCTTTGCCACCCACAATACCAACACATTTTACTTCCAGACCCATGTTGAGAGCCATTGCTCCAGCACGGTTAGCAGCCTTGAAACCCGCCTCGTCAGAATCAAAAGATATAATAACTCTATTAGACAATTTTTTTAATCTTTCTAAATGATAAGGGGTAAGAGCTGTGCCAGAAGAGGCCACAACATTTGTAACACCAACCTGATGCGACATAACCAAATCCATCTGGCCCTCAACCAATACAGAATAATCTTTTTTGCGTATTTCAGACTTAGCTTTATTTAATCCATACAAAGTTTCACTTTTATTAAAAAGTATTGTTTCTGGACTATTCAAGTACTTTGGAGATTTACCGTCATCTATCAATATACGACCAGTAAAAGCAACTGGCCTACCAGACGAATCAAATATTGGGAAAATAATACGGCCCCTAAATGTATCGTAATACTCTTCGCCACGTGCAGGTTTTTCACTTTTTTTGATCAAACCAACAGCAAGCATATCCTTTACAGAAACACCCTTGCCTAATAGATACGAATACAAATTTCTCCAATCATTTTCAGCATAACCAATACGCCACTCGCGAACAGACTCTTTTATGATTCCTCTCTTTTTGAGATAATCTCTAGCTGGTACACAATCACCAAGACCTCTTTCAAAATAAATAGTTGCTATTTCTAGAACTTGATAGAGTCTATCTTTTTCACTTTTTGCTTCTAGATTTTCTCTTTCAAGAGGTACTCCCGCTCTCTCAGCTAATGTTTTCAAAGCTCCACGAAAATCTACACCCTCAAACTGCTCAACAAAAGAAAATATATCTCCTTTTGCACCACAACCAAAACAATAGTATGTACCGCGCGCAGGTGACACAAAAAAAGATGGCGACTTTTCATTATGAAAAGGACACCTAGCTTTTAGACTTGAACCCGCTTTTTCAAGCTTGATGTAAGAACCAATTACATCAACCACATCAAGTTTTTCTTTTATTTTTTCTACAGTAGAAGATGACATATGGATATTTAGAACATCTCACTGTCCTATGCCCAGCCTACCTGTTTACACAGATAGGCATGGAGGACACCTAAACAGAGAACTTTCCCAAACACACCAGAAACTACATATCACCCTTTTTCAAATCACTAATCAATTTAGCTTTTGGACTACCTTTATATCCAGTACCAGCAGGAATTAATCGTCCAATAATAACGTTTTCCTTTAGACCAATAAGCTGATCATCATTGCCTCTAATAGATGAGTTTATAAGAATTCTAGTTGTGTGCTGGAACGAAGCGGCAGACAAGAAACTCTTTCTTGATAGAGAAACTTCTGTAATACCCATAACAACCTGATCTGCTTTTGCTTCTTCCAAACCAAGTTCCTTTGCTCTAGCATTTTCTTTCTCCACTTCAATTCTCGAAACAATATCACCATTTGAGAAATTGGTATTGCCAGGATTCTTTACTCTATTTCGAGAGAACATTTGTCTTACTATAAGCTCAATGTGTTTTCTTGAAACGGCCTCACCCTGCAATTCATAAAGCTTGCTGATTTCTTTGATAATATATTGTTCAGCTTTTTCTCTGCCAGCGTACCTGAACAACTCATCGATATCAGCCGAACCGTCAGTTAGAAAACTACCTTTTGTAACAGCTTCACCTACTTTTACAAGCAATGTTCTGTTTGGATTGATTGAATATTCGATTTCACCCTTTGTCTTGCCTTTTGCTTTGTCATGGATTTCAGCAATAACAGTCACAACCTTTTCTTTACCAGAAAGTTTGATATCCGAAACAACACCGTCAACGTGAGAAATTGTAGCTGGATTTTTTGGCTTTCTCTTTTCAAAGACTTCTTCAACACGAGGCAAACCTTGTGTGATGTCTCCACCAACCGAAGCAGTACCACCAGAGTGGAAAGTACGCATTGTAAGCTGTGTACCAGGCTCACCAATAGCTTGAGCAGCAACTGTACCAACAGCTTCACCTATATCTACAACTTTATTTTTACCCAAGTCAGCACCATAACACTTCACACAAAGACCTTTTTCGCTTCGGCAACCAAGAGGAGAACGTACAGCTACCTCGGCAATATCTGTATTTTGTTCGATTTTCAAAGCATCCTGCTTTGTAAGGAAATGACCCTTTTTAAATAGGACTTCGCCTTTTGAATCAACCACATCCTCAAGTACAAATCTTCCCTTCAAATTTTTTGACATAGCAATTTGTACACCAGTCATGTTGTCTCGCTTGATCTTCATACCCTCTTTTGTACCACAATCTTCTTCGGTAACAATTATATCTTGAGCCACATCGAACAAACGTCGAGTGAGATAACCAGCTTTGGCTGTATTCAAGGCTGTATCAGTAAGACCCTTTCTAGAACCGTGTGTGGTAATAAAGTATTCAATAGGTGTAAGACCCTCTTTGCTACATGAAATAATTGGGAATTCAATAGTCTCACCAGCAGTATTTGTGATCAAACCCTTCATACCAGCCATCTGAGTAATCTGACTCATAGAACCTCTAGCACCAGAGAAAACCATATCATAAACAGAACCATTTTTGTCTAGAGTATTTGGAATAAGTTTTTCTACTTCACTTTTAGCTTCGTGCCAAATTTCAACATTTTTTCGTAGTCTTTCTTCTTTTGAAAGCAGACCGTCATTGTACTCACCCATCACAGATTCAGAACGTGCCTTTGCATTAGCAACTACATCCTTTTTGCCTTCTGGAATCTTCACATCATCAATACCCCAAGTTACACCTGAAAATGTAGCGTATTTGAAACCAAAAGTTTTGATTTTGTCCATGATTGCTGGAATATTATCAATACCGTATTTCTCAATCATGTCATCCACAAGACCGGCCATTTTCTTTCGATCAATTTCTTTGTTCAAAAATGGATAATCTGTTGGCAATACACTGTTGAACAAAAGTCTTCCGATAGTTGTTTCAAAAATCTTATTGTCAAAAATATTATACTTTTCTGCATCTGTAGGTAATACTTTGATTTTGGCACGAAAATCTACAACACCAAAATCAAAAGCAACAATAGCTGCATTTGGAGATGGGAAAATCATACCCTCACCTTTTTCACCAGTCACTTCTTTTGTCATCCAATAGCAACCGAGCACGATATCAAGCATCTTTGCTGAAATAGTTGGATCACCACTACCAGGCTTCAAGATGTTTTTGTCAGAAGCCATAATTTCCCTCGCTTCAAGCTGTGCCTCTGGAGAAAGTGGTACGTGTACAGCCATCTGGTCACCGTCGAAGTCCGCGTTGAAAGCAGAACATACCATAGGATGCACCTGAATAGCATTACCTTCTATAAGAATAGGTTTAAAAGCCTGAATACCGAGTCTGTGCAAAGTTGGAGCACGGTTTAGAAGCACATATCTATCCTTGATTACATCTTCTAGAATTGCCCAAACTTCTGGAATACCGTCTTCAATAAGTCGGTTTGCACCACGAATATTATAAGCAAGCTCTTTGCTCAAAAGTTGAGAAATCACAAATGGCTTAAACAATTCAAGAGCCATGTGTTTTGGCAAACCACACTGGTTCAAAGCGAGCTCTGGACCAACCACAATCACTGAACGTCCAGAATAGTCCACACGCTTACCCAAAAGGTTCTGACGGAACAAACCTCTCTTGCCTTTTAGATTGTCTGACAGAGACTTGAGCTCACGACGCTGTGCCTGAGCACTAGCACCCATAGAATTGCTACCGTGTCTAATAGTATTGTCTATCAAAGCATCCACCGCTTCTTGCAAAATACGCTTCTCATTTCTTAGAATCACATCTGGAGCGTGGATTTCCTGAAGTTTCTTCAATCGATTGTTACGATTTATAACTCTTCGATACAAATCATTTACATCAGAAGTAGCATATCTACCACCATCAAGCGGAACCATAGGTCTAAGTGCTGGTGGAATAACAGGTATACGTGTTAGAAACATCCACTCAGGACGAATCTTTGAATGAATAAAAGATTTCACCACCGAAAGTCGCTTGTTGATTTTATCAATTTCCAAAGAAGAAGCTTTTTCTAATTCGGCAGAAAGATCAGTTGCAAGTTTTTCGAGATTAATATTTTTGAAAATATCATAAATAGCTTCTGCACCGATACCAGCCTCAAAAAGAGTACTGTATTTCACTGCAAAATTATGATAAGCCATTTCATCCAAAACTTTTCCTGGTTGAATGCTCTCTATATCTCTCTTGGCATTAAGCAAAAGCTCTTTTACTGCTTCACGAGATTTTTCATCTTGCAAAGTTTTTATTTTTGATTTGTACTCGCTATCCAAATCCTTGAGAATTCGAGTTCTCTCTTCTTCGGAAACTGAAGTAACAATATATCCTGCAAAATAAATAACTTTTTCAACATCAGCAGTAGGCAAACCTAATATCAAACTTATTCTAGAAGGCATTGAGCGCAAGAACCAGATGTGAGAAACCGGTGTAGAAAGTTCGATATGACCCATTCTTTCTCGACGAACAATAGAGCGTGTGATTTCAACACCACATTTTTCACAAATAATACCCTTGTATCTAATACCTCTGTATTTGCCACAATAACATTCATAATCCTTATCAGGACCAAAGATTTTTTCATCAAAGAGACCGTCTCTTTCTGAACGCTGAGTTCGATAGTTGATTGTTTCTGGCTTTTTGACTTCACCGCGTGACCACTCCTTGATTCTATCCGGAGAAGCCAAACGAAGACTTATGATATTGAAGTCATGAATATCTTGATTTTTTTGTTTCATAGACATAATAGTTTATTTTATTTATTAATTATTCTTCGTTTACTTCTTCTGTGTCTTCATCGGGAGTCAACCTGTCTCCTTTTTTGAGTTCAATATCTAGAGCCAAACCTCTCAAGTTGTTTAGCAATACGTTAAATGATGCTGGTATATTTGATTCTCTAATATTTTCACCTTTTACGATTGCATCAAACGCTGCTGAGCGACCAACGATATCATCTGATTTAATAGTGAGAACTTCTCTCAAGTTGTATGCTGCACCGTGTCCGAGAAGCGCCCACACTTCCATTTCACCAAATCTCTGACCTCCACCCTGAGCTTTACCTCCAAGTGGCTGTTGAGTAATAAGTGAGTAAGGACCAATCGAACGCATATGAATCTTGTCTTCAACCATGTGGTGAAGTTTCAAAATATACATATAACCTACTGCAATATTCTGACTAAAGGCAGTACCTGTGCGCCCATCAAATAATTTCATTTTACCAGACTCATCAAAACCAGCTTTGACCAACTCTTGTTTGATTTCTGTATCTGTAGCACCAGCAAATGGTGGCACTATAGCTTGATAGTTTAATGTATTAGCCGCAAGACCCAAATGCAATTCCAAAATCTGACCAAGGTTCATACGTGAAGGCACACCGAGTGGTGTCAATATAACATCCACAGGAGTACCATCTGCCATATATGGCATATCTTCCATAGGCAAGATTTTTGAAATAACACCCTTGTTACCGTGACGACCAGCAAGCTTATCACCGACTGAAATATTTCTTAGCTGAGCAATTTCAATATGAATTCTCTTTATAATACCGCTCTCAAGTTTGTCACCTTTTTCTCTAGAAAATACTTGCACAGACACCACACGACCTTGCTTGCCGTTTTCCATTCTCTTTGAAGTATCCTTGACGTCACGCGCCTTTTCACCAAAAAGTGATCGTAGAAGTCTTTCTTCTGGTGTCAATTGACTCTCGCCTTTTGGAGTAATTTTACCAACCAAAATATCACCTGAACGTACTTCCGCACCAACACGCACAATACCATCCTCAGCAAGATTTTTTAATTTTGCTTCACCAACGTTTGGAATATCACAAGTTGTAACTTCTGGACCGAGTTTTGTATCTCTTACGTTTACTACGAATTCTTCTATGTGTATGTTTGTAAATTTGCTATTTCTTACAAGTCTTTCTGACAAGATAATAGCGTCTTCGTAGTTTGAACCTGACCATGACATAAAGGCCACGAGCATATTTTGACCCAAAGCCATCTGACCATTATCTGAAGTTGAAGTGTCAGCCAAAAGACCACCCTTTTTCACCTTGTCACCAACACTCACGCTTGGTCTCTGGTGGAAAATAGTAAAACCGTTTGTTCGAGAAAAGTTTACAAGTTTATATTCTTTTTCTTTGCCTGCATTGTTTTTGACAACAATCTTTTTTGCATCTACAGATGTTACAGTACCAGCTTCTTCTGACAAGATTACACGTCCAGTGTCTTGAACTGCTCGCTCTTCCATACCAGTAGCTACAAGCGGTGCTTCTGGAATAATACATGGAGTAGCTTGCTTCTGCATGTTAGAACCCATAAGCGCTCTGTTGGCGTCATCGTGCTCTAGAAATGGAATAAGAGATGTGGCAATAGAGAAAGCTTGGTTTGAAGCCACATCGATATAATCAACTTTTTCTCTAGGAGTTGTTTCTGGCTTACCACCAAAACGTACCTCTGCTGTATCTTCAACAATTTTACCATCCTTATCGCAAGGAGTAGCGGCGTGAGCGATATTATATCTCTCTTCCTCTAAAGCATTTAGATATACTATTTCATCTGTCACCTTGCCATTTTTAACCTTTGCATATGGTGTTTCGATCATACCAAACTCATTGATACGAGCATAAACAGATAGACGCAAAATAAGACCGATGTTTTGACCTTCTGGAGTATGTACAGGACATAGACGGCCGTAGTGTGAAGGATGTACGTCACGAACTTCAAAACCAGCACGAGCTCTGTTGAGACCACCAGGACCAAGAGCTGACAAAGTTCTCAAATGCTCAATTTCAGAAAGAGCATTTTCCTGCTGCATAAACTGTGACAACTGGTTTGTAGTAAAGAATTCCTTTATACGTGCCTGAAGAGGTTTTGGAGAAATAAATTGCACAGGCAAACTAACGTCTGTATCTATAGTAGACATTCTGTTCTGAATATTTCTCTTGATCTGAGCCATACCAACTCTGATTTTTTGCTGGAAAAGTTCACCCACGTATCGCACACGTCGTGAACCAAGGTGATCAATATCATCTTCTACTGAGTTTGGAGTCGTGTTGAGATGAACTATGTGATTGACGATAGTTGTAACATCATCAAGATCAATAGTCTTTCTAACCATGGCCTTTTCGTCAGTTTTCTTGCTAAAACGATTGTTGAATCTAAATCTACCTACCTTTGAAAGGTCATAGCGCTCTTCGTTAAAAATAGAATCGACAAATTCCTTTGCATTTTCTGCTGCAGCAAGATCACCGTCTCGAAGTCTCTTATAGACTTCTATGTATGCATCTTCTGCTGTTTTTGCATGATCTTTTGCTATTGCTTTTTCTAACATCTTTTTTGATTCTAGATTGTCAGAAAATAGAGAGAGCATAGCACTGTCTGTACGTGCACCAAGAACACGCAAGAGAGTTGAGATAGCAAATTTTCTTTTTCGATCAATACGAACATACACCACACCGTCGGCGTCAGTCTCCATTTCAATCCAAGCACCTCTGGCTGGAATGATTTTTGCACCAAAAAGTTTTCTACCCTTCAATTCTTGTGCAGTAAAGAAAACACCAAAAGATCGAGCGAGCTGAGGGACGATAACACGTTCAATACCAGAGATAACGAAAGTACCGTGATTTGTCATCAAAGGCAAATCCGCCATAAAAATTTCCTGCTCTTTTGTAGAACCCAAAATAAAATTCTTTAGTCTCACCTTAACCTTCAAAGGAGTTTCGTATGATAGCTTGTTTGTCTTAGCATAATATTCATCATACTTTGGTTCAGCTATTTCAAAACCTGTAAAATCAAGCTGAAACTTTTTGCCAGAATAATCTCTTATAGAAGAAAATTCTTGAAAAACTTCTTTCAAACCCTCCTTGATAAAAAGGTCAAAAGACTCTCTCTGAGACTTAACAAGATTTGGTATATCTGTAAGAGGCTCTTTGAAACGACCAAAATACTTTTTCTCTCTTACTACACCTTCTGTTTCCTTAAAAACCTGTTTTGATGGCATGTTAATAAATTATTAAAAACAAAAATCACCTTCGCCCGCTCTCCGACGGACAAAAGGCACTAATAAAAAAATTACTTGTTGGTTTTTATAAGCAAGATACTTAAAAAGGACCAATACACCTTGTAATCCTTCATTTTTTCGGCCGTAACACAATCTTGCTGAAGTTGAGGGAATTGTATTCTATATTTGAAAAAATGTCAAATATAAAAAATTGAGCCATCGCAGTGAAGCAATGGCTCAAAGGATCCCCACCTTCGCATAAAGCTGGCGAGCAAGCAAGATACAAAGAATCAGGCTTGCGCCGGAGCCGAAAGTTCAGAGGAGGCGAGAACAAAATTGTCTGCCTACTCGACAAGCAGACGAGAGAACACTCGGGCGCCAGCAAGCCATATGTTCGAGGTCAAGGCTAAGTACGCATGGATGTCCCAACCGTCGTTGGTCCAGAACAAGTAGACCACAGAAAGCACACTATTCTGGTCACGAATGTAAAAGATGTTGGCGCAGTCGTTGTTCAAGAGAACATCGTCTTCACCATTTTTCGGCTTCTCCATGAAGGAGAACATCACGGACAGATTGGTTTCAACTTTCGCTTCGCCACCAAGTTCAGTGATGAACATTCTGTCAGTAGACATTTCGCGCAACTTGTGGTAACGGAGCGTCTGTTCGCTGATGGGGTCTTCGATTTTGCCGGCGCCCGAGAGGAACCGGTTGGTGAAGATGCCACAGATTGATGAGATCTTCACCGACGCATCACGATTGGTGTTGATCATAAACTTGTCTTTGGCGATGAACTTGCTGGTGGTTGCCGAGACCACGACAGTCGAGACGAGCTCGAGGATCGAGGGCGTGGGTTTCGGCTCAGTCACTTGCGCGACCTGTCCGTTACTCCAACAGGGTTCCTTGCGGAGAAAATTCCTCAATGCATCCCGCCAGAGTTTTCCATCCTTACCGTGCAACTTCTCCGACAGATCACAGAGGATACCCCAAAATTCAGGCATGTCCATGATCAACCGAACCATCTTACCGAGCATGGCATCATTATCCATGGTCAGTTTCCTTTCTTGCCCACACAATGTAAGCAAAAATTATTTCGCTGAAAGCTTGGCCACATTGGTTTCGCTACAGCCAAAAGTAACTTATAAATAAAATTAGTCACTTTTGGCTGTAGCGAATTCACAATTCTCTAATAAAGAACTACAACTTAATAATACATCAAAAAACAACATAAGTCAATACTATTTAGCTCTTTTCCACTCATCTATCTTTGCTTGGTGGCCAGACAGAAGAACTTTTGGCACTTTGTATTTTTTACCCTTATATTCCAAAACCTCTGGACGTGTATAAACATCGTGAGCAGATACTCTCTCTTCTTCAAGAGAATCGAAATTCCCCAAGACCCCCTCCACTTGTCGACTAATACAATCCACCATAATCATGGCTGGCAATTCCCCACCAGTAAGAACAAAAGGTCCAACGGAAACATCTTCAATTTTTGAAAACATCTTTTTAATACGAGCATCAATTCCTTCGTATCTACCAGAAACTATAATCACATCTTTATATTTTTTTGAAATTGTTTTGGCATATTTGGTATCAAACTGCACCCCACCCGGAGACAAAAAAATAATCTTAGTATTGCGTGGTGTTTTTGTTTTTGATACTGCTTTATTAATAGCCTTTGCTACAGGCAAAGCCTGCATCACCACACCAGGTCCTCCTCCATATGGTTTGTCATCAATACGCAAATATGGTTTTTCATCTTTGATTCCGAGCTTGGCGCGCGCACGTGAAGCCTTTGTAGGAGTGGCGAAATCACGAGGATTATAAAACTTCACAGAAATTTTCTTTTCTTTTTGTGCGCGCGCCAAAATAGACTCGGATAGATATGAGACGAAAGCTTCTGGAAACAATGTAATTATATGAAAATTCACATTTTATATAATACAATATTTTTCCCAAAATGTAAAACACCGGCGACCTTTAGGTCGCCGGTGTTTTAATATCTATCTCTTATATTTTCAAATCCGCCATTGCCTCATCTACAGTCTTTGAAGCTCGAGTCTCTCTAGTGACTGTTGGCCCTACCCCACCAGCTGGTTCATTAATTTTCAAATTTACTCTTGCGTTATTTTTCATACCAACCACGCGAAGAAGAGTTCTGATTGCTTTTGCAGTGTTACCTGATCGTCCAATGATCTTACCCATATCAGCTGGGTTTACATCTAGAGTCATCAGCACACCCATCTCATCTACTGTTCTATTTATCTTTACGTCATTAGGATTGTCTACCAATGCCTTGATAACGTAGTCTAAAAACTGCTTGTCGCTTTCCATATCTATAATAAATAAGATAATAATTCCGCAGTATGTTTCGACAAGTACTGCCTAAATTACATAATACTATTATTGAACAATTCGGTCAAACAAAAAACCAGCGGAGGCTGGCTTTCTGTTTTTGTATTAAGCTTTTGGTGCTTCAGCTGTGGGAGCTTCGGCAGGTTTTGCTTCTGGAGTGGGAGTAGCAGTACCTTCTGTTTTTGGCGCCTCTTTTACTGGAGGATGTTTCTTTGGCAAAACATTAACCTTTTTGCCAGTGATAATTTTTTGATTTATAAGCATATTATGCACTGTGCCAGAAGCTTGAGCACCCTGAGATAGCCAATATTTTATTCTATCCGCATCCATCTTTTCATCAGTTTTTCTAGGATCATATGAACCAACAACTTCAAGCACACGACCGCTCTTTGTGCTGTTTTGTGAATCTGTAACCACTACTCGAAATGATGTTTCGTGGACTCTTCCTGTTCTTTGTAATCTAATCTTTAACATGGCGAATATACTAACAAATCCTCAATTAATTTGCAATACTTACAATATATTTCCTATATATCAATACATTTGATATAGTAAGTCTATATAAATATGAAAAAACCTCAAAATAATAAGTTCTCTCAAAAGACAGCCAAAAACAGCTATTTCAAAAAAGAAGTCAGAAAAGAAAAAACTCAAAAAACGTGGGTAGCAAAGGGCGAAATCAGTATGAGTATGAAAGGTATAGGTTTTTTGGATTTAATTGACCAAAACACAACCATAGAGATAGACACCGACAAAGTCGGCGGAGCTTTCCACAAAGATACTGTAGAAGTTGAAGTATTTAGCCAAAAAGACAGACGCACTGGTAGATACAAAGGCAGGGTTATCAAAATCACAAATCGTGCAAAAAAAGAATTTGTCGGTGCAACTTTTGTAGACGAAGGAAAAACTTACATTTCAGCAGATGACAAAAAAATGTATCGTCGTATTGCAATACAAAATGCAAACAATATAAAACCAGATACAAAAGTTCTAGTAAAAATAACTGAATGGCCAAAAAATACAGAACAAGAATTGACTGGTATCGTTGTGCGAACATTGGGTACCAAAGGAGAACACAACGCTGAAATGGAATCGATCATAGCGGAGTGTGGTTTTGATAGTAGCTTCCCAGCTGAAGTCGAGCGTGAAGCTGAAAATATTAAAAAAGAAGAAAAAAATAATTGGCAAAAAAATATAACAGACAGGAGAGACATTAGAAAAACTTGGACATGTACCATAGATCCAGCTGATGCAAAAGACTTTGATGACGCCATATCACTGAAGGAGCTACCCAACGGCAATTACGAAATAGGTGTTCACATTGCAGACGTATCACATTATGTAAAAGAAGGTACTGCTCTAGACAAAGAAGCAAAAGAAAGAGCTTTTTCTGTATATTTAGTAGATCGTACTATCCCAATGCTTCCAGAGATACTCTCAAATGATCTCTGTAGCTTAAACCCAAAAGAAGATAAACTTTCTTATTCTGCAATATTTGAAATAAACAAAAACGCTCAAATCATATCTCGCTGGTTTGGCAAAACTGTAATGCATTCGATCAAACGTTTTACATATGAAAATGCACAAGAAACACTGGATTCTAAAAACGCCGAGTACCACAAAGAGCTCACGATTCTAAACACACTTGCAAAAAAGATGCGTGACAAGAAGTACAAAGATGGCGCTATAGATTTCGAAAAAGATGAAGTCAAATTTGAACTAGATAAATCTGGTGTGCCAATACATGTTTACAAAAAAACAAGATTGGATACACACAAACTAGTAGAAGAATATATGCTACTCGCCAACAAAGAAGTTGCACACTTTATATCCAAAGCACATGCCAAAAGTAACCCAAAAGGCACATTTATATATCGTATCCATGGCGAACCAGACGAAGAAAAAATGCGTGACCTTTCAATATTTCTCAAGGCATTGGGGCATACATTCGAAGTAAAGGGCAAAAAGATTACATCCAAAGATATAGCGAATATGCTTCAAAATATCAATGGCTCCCCAGAAGAACAACTTATAAAAACTGCCACAATACGTTCAATGGCAAAAGCAATTTATTCAACTAGAAATATTGGACACTTTGGTCTAGCTTTTGAATATTATACACACTTCACATCCCCTATTAGGCGCTATCCTGATCTTTTGGTACATAGACTACTTGAAAACCATCTCAAAGGAGGCAAAATAGAACCTGATGCTTTTGCAAAATACGAGAAAATTGCAGTTCACGCTTCAGACAGAGAAGTCAAAGCGGCTGAAGCAGAGAGAGCTTCTATAAAATATAAACAGGTTGAATATATGCAAAAACATATTGGCGAAACTTTTATCGGTACAATTTCTGGCGTTACTGAATGGGGTATATATGTTGAAGAAGACGAAACAAAATGTGAGGGCATGATACGTCTACGAGATTTGGGTAATGATTTTTATAACTTAGATGAAAAAAATTATAGAATAATTGGTGAAAAAACTGGCAAAAAATTTACCCTAGGTGATAAAGTAAAGTTTACCGTCTTAAACGCCGATTTAGACAAAAAAACTCTAGACTATAAACTTGTATAGCTTTTTTATAAAAAAATTATTTTGCCACAGTGACAGCATCATCAAACGAAATAGATAGAAGTTTTGATATACCACCCTGTCCCATAGTAACACCATAAATAATACCCGCCCGAGACATCGTTTCCCTATTATGCGTAATCAATATCAACTGAGAATATTTAGAAAGATTTTCAATCATATCACCATATTTTTTTGAATTAGCTTCATCCAAAGCAGCATCAGTTTCATCCAAAATAATAAAAGGTGGCGGATTGACTTGTGATACAGCAAAAAGTAAAGCAATAGAAGTCAGTGCCCTTTCACCACCAGAAAGCATCACCAAACCTTTAACTTTTTTCCTAGGAAGACTCACAGAGATATCTATACCCTCCTCAACTACATCATTCTCCATATCATCCAATTCACCATCTTCCAAAATAAGATCGGTATCAGATTTCTTTTTTTTACTTTCTTTGACAACAACCAAACCAGCTTCACCACCCCCAAACATAAGAGAAAAGAATTCCTGAAATTGTTTATTAATTTTTTGTATACCAACCTTAAACTCAATATCAATCTTATTTTCAAGATCCACAATCAAATCCTGTAGACCTTTTGCTGATTTTGCCAAATCCTCAAGCTCTTTCGCCAAAAAAGTATCTCTCTCACTAGCTTCTGTGTATTCCCTCACAATATCATTAGTATTGCCACCAAGCCCAGCTTCTTCTATACGAATCTGAATCTTTTCAATATCTCTTCGCAAATCAATCTGTTTATCTCTAGGCGACGATGCTATAACATCTTCAGTCACCACGGCACCTAAATCATCTTTGAGCTGAAAATTTGCAAAATCCAACACATCACGTCCAACAAGAGTCACCGCCTCTACCAACTCTCTTTTGAAATCAACTTCCTCTCTAACCAAAATCTCACCCTGTGCATCTAATGTATGTATTTCTGACACAATAGAATTTTCTTCAGCCATAATTCTAAAAACAGCTTTTTCAGCGTCCCTGTTTGAATCTTTTTCTTTTTCAATATCATTTTTGAGTGCAATATAATTATTGTTCAAAATACTCTCTTCTGTATTTGCTTTTTCTATCTGCAAAAGAAGTTCTTGTTTTTTGGCCTCTAATCTATTTATTTCAGCCTGAGTTTCTTCACGCAAAGTATTGTTGGTGAGTGTTTTATTACGTGAGATAAAATCAAACAAAGAATCTTTTATCGCGCGCAAAACCGACTTAATACGAGAAATATCTTGTTCGTTTTCCAAACTAGCTATATCTCTATCTACTGCCAAAGCCACATTTTCTATATCTTTCAAAGAAACCATTTTATGAGCATCATTGTCCTCTATCTCTTTTTGCTTTATTAAAATCCTTTCTTCCGAAGCAACCTGACCCTCTATTCTACCCAGCTCCAAAGACAGAGAATTTCTAAGCGTTCTCGTGGCACTGATTTTTTCCTCCATAGATACAACCAAAGCACCCTTTTGGTTTGCCTCTTTTGAATTTTCCAAAACTTTTTTTGCTTGTTCTAATTCTTTATGTAAAACCTCTAGCTGTTTTTTTAATGGAGAAATTTTTGCAGACAAATCTGCTTTTTTAACACGGATATAAGAATCCTCTTTTTTAAAATACTCTATATACATAGTCTTGAGTTTTTCTTTCATCTCAAGAGCCTTTTCAACTTTTTCTACTTGCTTCTTTAAAAATTTAATATGTGGAGCAATCTCTTTGCGCAAAGATTCAACGTGGGCAATATTTTCTTCTGTCTTTTCCAATTTTCTAGCACTTTCCTGTTTTTTGTATTGATAAACTCTCAAACCCAATGCATCTTCAATCATAGCCTTACGTTCTTTGATTGGCGCAGACAAAATCCTATCAGCTTCACCTTGAGAAATAATATGATAACCAGAAGACCCTATATGAGCACCGGCCAATAATTCCAAGATATCCTTGAGACGAACTTGACTACCATTTATATAATATTCATTAACTCCATCTCTGTGTACAGTACGCTCAATTGATACTTCATCAAAATCCAAATTCAAAAATCTGCGACTATTATCAAAAATTACTTTTACAGTTGCTCGATTAGCTCTTGGGGTATCGCCAGAACCATTAAAAATCAAATCTTCACCTTTTTTGCCACGCAAAGATTTTATAGATTGTTCACCCAAAACAAAACGAAAAGCTTCAGCGAGATTAGACTTACCTGAGCCATTTGGTCCAACAATAGATGAAATTGGGGCATTAAAAAACAACTCACTTTTTTTCGCAAATGATTTAAAACCCGCCAATTCCAAACCTTTAAGATACATAATAATATTCTACCATAACAAAAAACTATTTTTATAGCCTGTGGATTAAATTACAAATACATCTTGACGAAAAAATTGAAAGGTATAATATCTAAATCTAGAGGGAAAGCGTAGCACACGGACGTGCACAAAAGCCTTGCGTTGGCCCAAAATAAGGATCACACGATCCTGCTGGGCGAGCTAACCGCTCAAAAAAGCAAAGGCAGACACGAAGAACGTGCAACGCAATCCCACCAAACAAAGGCTCGCCGCATCACCAAACGCGGCGAGCCTGTTTTTTTGTATAAAATACAAACTCACTAAGCCCAACCTTTTGTCTCGAGAGCCTTTTTGGCCGCCTCTTGTTCAGCATCTTGTTTTGACTGCCCATCCCCTGTAGCAATTAAATCTTTGTTCAGATAAACTCCAACAGTAAAATGTTTGTCGTGATCTGGACCTGTTTCTTTGACTGTTTTATAAGATGGCGTAATACCCGTTTCTTCTTGTGCCTTCTCTTGGAAAAGACTCTTGGAATCTATCCACGTGCCGTCTTTAATAACATTACCAACTAAAGTCAATATGTGTTCTACAATAAATTTTTTTGCAATATCATACCCTTGATCTAGATATATAGAACCTATAATTGCCTCTAATGTATTTGCCAATATAAAAGTTCTAGCTCTACCAGTGTCCTTTGCCTCACCTTTGGACAAAAGTAAATAATCATTTACTCCCAAATCAGTAGCAACAGAAGCACAGGTATTGGCATTTACCAAAGCTGAACGATAAGCAGTCAAATCTCCTTCATTATTCTCTGGAAATTTATGATATAAATGATCTGTAACAACAAGCTCTAATACAGCATCACCCAAAAACTCAAGTCTCTCATTGTGACCATGGCCGTACCATTTATTTTCATTTAAATACGAACGATGAACAAAAGCCTGTCTCAACAAGTCTTTGTTTATAAAAGTAATACCAGCTTTTTTCTCAAAATTTGCAAAATCAACCATAATGTTTTTAACAAAAGTTATTTATTATATAGATTTCTTACCAATGATCTCAATAGCCTTTGTTATAATAGGCAGAATATCATTATAAAAATTAAGGTCAAGGATATCAGATAATTTAAACCACCTCACATCATCCAGACCACCCGTCTTTGAAAGTTTAATATCAACATAAGGAGCGTTGGCCAAGAAGTACATAACTTGCTTTTTTATCTTGCCTTTTTCTGGATCAAAAGCCATATACGAGTTGTCTCCAATCTTGTCCTCTACTGTAATATCCAAACCGAGCTCTTCTTTTATAACACGCTGAAGTCCCGCAACTTCCTCCTCACCTTGAACAAAGTGCCCTTTAGAAAGAGTCCAGTGTCCAAAAATATCATGAACTAGAGCCAAATAAGTATCACCGTCGTGTACGGAATATATAAATGCCCCACCAAGTCTCTCTATCGGCGCCTCGTCATCGGGAACCGAAAATTTTCTTTTTGAAGTTTCTTCTTTGCCTGGCTCACCCATTTCTTTATAAACAGCACCGAGTACACCGTTTACAAACTTACCAGAAGTTTCCCCACCAAAAGATTTTGCCAACTCAATAGCTTCATTGATAGCCACCTTTGGAGGAACCTCTTTTCTATCTGAAAAAAGCAATTCTGACAAACCAATACGCAAAATATTTCTATCAACAGTCGATATTTTGTCTATAGGCCAATCTGGAGCGGCTTTTTCTATTATTACATCTAAATCAGATTTTTTGTCTATAACCAAAGACACCAAATTAGCCACAAAACCATTATCTTGTGTATCTGATGCAAATTCTTTCAAATTGCGCTCGCAGATGGCTAGCGCCTGCTCCTTTGAGGTGTTTCTAAAATCCCATTCAAATAGGGACTGCAGTGATATTGATCTAAAAAGGTGCCTGTTTGCCATAAATACTACAAAGGACTAAAAACCGCACAGAAACTTATCTATTATTTTGTTGACTTCTTGCTTGCTTTTGCTTTCTTGTCTTTTGCGCTGATTTTTGAATAAACATTTACAACTGATCGGCCATCGTACTTACCACAATTCTGGCACGCTCGGTGTTTCATTTTTGGAGACTTACACTCAGGGCAAACAGAAAGTGATGTCACCTTTAATGCATGGTGAGATCGACGATTTCCTGTATGTGCTCTTGTTGCTCGCATTCTTACTGTCATAATAGATAAATATAACCCAAAGTGAGTAAAAAGGCAACTGTTTATATCAAAAACCCCTCAAAAAAGATTTTCTGTGTATTTTTGAAAGACCATATTTTTTTAATGCTTTGTAATGCTTTTCTGTGCCATAACCTTTGTGAATATGAAAACCGTACTCTGGATAAACCTGAGACAAACTATCCATACGACGATCACGTGCTACTTTTGCCACAATCGAAGCCATGGATATTACAGGAATACTATCATCACCCCTAATCACAGTATCTTGATATAAATATTCTCTAGGAGCCACGAGACCACCGTCCAAATACACACGCGCAAAATTTGGTTTTATATTTAATTTGTCTAGAGAATTTTTTAGAGCTTTGCGTATAGCAAAAGATAAACCTTTTTTATCTATAACACTTGAATCAACAAAAGAAATCGCGAAAGTAAGTTTTTGTTTTTTTGCAAGGTCGCGAATTTTCTTATTCCATATTTCCCTTTTTTGTGCAGATAATTTTTTTGAATCCCTTATACCCTCACAAAATGTATAATCAAAATCAATAGGTACGCATACTGCACCCACAGCCACAGGACCAGCTAGAGGCCCTCTTCCAACTTCATCAATCCCTATTACATAACGCACTTTACTATTTGTCATATTTTCTTTGCGTATCATTATCTACTATAATACCTCATATGAATAGGCCATTCACACATCTTCACGTACACAGTCATTATAGCCTGTTAAATGCACTGCCTCAGATACCAGACCTAGTCAAAACAGCCACGGATCAAAAAATGACAGCTTTGGCTATAACAGATAATGGCAATTTATACGGAGCAATCGAGTTTTATCAGAAGTGCAAAAAAGCAAATATAAAACCCATAATTGGAGTAGATTTTTATGTAGCAATACGCAAGCACACAGACAAAGAAGCCGGAGTGGACAACAGGCGCACTCGACTTGTCCTTCTTGCAAAAAATCACAATGGCTACAAGCAACTAATACAACTTGTTACAATATCGCATTTTGAAGGCTTTTATTATAAACCCCGAATAGATAAAGATCTTATAGAAAAGTGGAATAAAGATTTAATTTGTATTTCGCCGTCTTTTTCTGGTGATATTTCTCAAGCCATAAAAAACAAAGATACGAGCAAAGCTGAGGAACTTATATCTTGGTATAAAAAAATCTACGGTCCAGAAAACTTTTTTATAGAAATTACTCACCATCCAGAAATAGAAGGCCATGAGGATAAAATGGAACAGCTAATTAAATTAGCAAAGGAAACAAATACGCAAATAGTAGCAGCTCATGATACGTATTATTTAAAACCAGAGGACAAAAAAGCCCGCGATACCCTACTTTCAGTACAACAAAGTGGAGACTTTAGCGAAAAAGGAGGTTTTGACGATGACGAAGAAGATTTTTCTTTTATTAGCCAAGAAGAAGCGAACGAAAGATTTGCAAATACCCCAGACGCCATAGAAAATACACAAAAAATTGTTGATATGTGTAACCTTGAACTTACTTTGGGTAAATGGTATTTCCCAAACTATGTTGTAGAGAGCGGTCTTTCGTATGATGATGAACTTAGACACAGAGTCTATGAAGGATTAAAAATCAGAAATCTAGAAGAAACAGACGAAGTAAAAACCCGCATTGAATACGAACTAAAAGTTATACACGACAAAGGTTACGCTCAATACTTTCTTGTGGTGGCAGACCTTTTACATTTTGCTCATGAAAATCACATCCTCACCACAATCAGAGGTTCGGTGGCAGGCTCTCTGGTCACGTACCTTGCTCGCATCACAAATGTAAACCCGCTTGAATACAAATTACCATTTGAACGTTTTCTAAACCCAGAGAGACCTTCTGCTCCCGATGTTGATATGGACTACGCCGATAATCGTCGTGATGAGGTTATTGAATATGCAAGAAAAAAATACGGCTATGATCATGTAGCTCAAATAGGTACATTCGGTACGATGATGGCCAGAGGCTCTGTGAGAGACGTGGCTAGATCTCTTGGATACCCGTACAGTTTGGGTGACAGAATAGCTAAACTTATTCCTATGGGCTCACAAGGGTTCCCTATGACCATAGAAAAAGCTCTAGAAATAACTCCCGAGCTGGCAGAAATGTATAAAAAAGAAAAAGAGGTAAAAGAAGTCATTGACTTGGCCCAAAAGATCGAAGGCTGTGCTAGACACATCTCGGTGCACGCAGCTGGTGTGGTGATTGCGCCTGGTCCACTCACTGATTGGGTACCACTTCAGTACGATACAAAAGGTGAAGGAAAAATTATTACACAATACGATATGCACGGTGTCGGTGAAGATGGAGTAGGACTTCTAAAATTTGACTTTCTTGGTATTCGCAACTTGGCTATTTTGGCTGACGCTGTAAAAATGGTCAAAAAAATATACAGTACTGTAGTAGATATAGAAAATGTACTACTACAAGACAAGAAAACTTTTGCCATGCTTGCTCGAGGAGAAACGATTGGTCTCTTTCAGCTCAACGGCTCCGGCATGACAAGATATCTAAAAGAACTTCGCCCATCTAGTATTCACGATATCAACGCTATGGTCGCCCTGTATCGTCCTGGACCTATGGAATCAATTCCAGAATACGTTGAAAGAAAACATAATCCTGCCCTCGTAAAAT
>Ga0172380_10001471_pt1 | contig 40388 bp, 37 predicted proteins | sample Leawe162metaG_FD_119747 | JGI IMG/M metagenome (GOLD analysis project Ga0172380, IMG submission 119747) | Leachate microbial communities from a municipal landfill in Southern Ontario, Canada - Leachate well 162 metaG | ecosystem: Engineered > Solid waste > Landfill > Unclassified | place...
ACTCGTCAACGAAGTGAAACAAGCGGGAAAATATACTGTAGAATTTAACGGCTCTAATTTTGCAAGCGGAGTTTATTTCTATAGAATAGAAGCAGGAAAATTTACTGATGTGAAGCGTATGGTGCTTGTCAAATAACGGTGAACTGTGAGCTGTGAACTATAGACTGTGAGCAGGACTAAAACCGAAAACTTGAAATATCAGGAAATGATGTAACCTTTCCATGTTGAAATAAACATGGAAAGGTTTATTATTTCTATAATACTAAACGAATATGGTTTCCTATATAACATATAATAAGAATTTCATGAAAAGACAAACTAATCAAATGTTATTATCGTCAATTGATCATGCAGGAAGACTGCAAAATACGAGTTTTGATGATATACCTTCCGCTTCACCTGATAATTACCTAACTTTTAACTCTTATGCATACAATCAGAATTCACAGATAAATACATTTACATATGACCCGATAAGTTTAATATATACATCAGAATATGATACAAGAAATAGAATAACAAGCAAAGTATCAATATACTAAAACCTGATATATTGTCTGACTATATTCAAGTGTTTTTTATCTTTATAATTTCAGCGGCTATACTGATTGCAATTTCATCGGGTGTCTCACTCTTTATTTTCAAGCCTATCGGAGAATGGATTCTTTCAAGTAGCTTGGGGTCTATTCCTTCTACTTTCAGCTCTTTGTAAAGTGTTCTGACTTTTGATTCACTGCCCATCATTCCGATGTACTTAACATTCTTTTTCAAAACTGCACGAAGAACGTCTTTATCCTGCAGGTGTCCCGGTGTTACTATGACTATGTAAGAATAAGCATCTTCTATTATAGTGTCTGTTGCTTTTACAAAATCATCGATAATGATTTCGTCTGCAAATTTATTTTCTTTAAGAGTCTCAACGTATTTACGGTTATCAATGACAACAACTTTAAAATCAATCCGGGACATAACTTTTGAAATAGCCAGACCGACATGCCCTCCGCCGAAAACATATACTCTTTTTCTACCACCGATTCTTTCAGTATATACTCCTTTGTTTGCATCGAATCCTGTATCACGTACTGGTTGTCCGGAATATTCAAATGAATTTTTAGTAACTATTAAACTGCTTTCTTTGTGCAAGTTTGAAGCATTAATAATTTTCTCAATAGTATTTACATCTTTCTTTTCAAGCATTAAAAATCCGATTATTTGTACACCATTGCATATCATACCGATGCTTTCGGGTGCTTCGCCAAGAAGCTTATACTCTTTATAGTAATTCTTTGAGGAATCTTTATTATATAGTTCTTTGCATTCATCAATAACCATGCCTTCGACTTTACCGCCTCCAACGCTTCCACGCGGACTGCCTTCGGGCGTTACAAACATTTTGAATCCAGCTCTGCCCGGAGTGGAATGGTCTGCATCATAAACAACGGCGAGTGCAAGTCTGCCGAACTTATTAAGATTATCTTGTATCTCCTGCCAGAAGTTTATCTGCTTCATTCTGTGATTGATTTAATAAGATGTTTGCTTTTGTATAAGCTCATTAATACTCTCTCAGGTGTCATCGGTGATGTGTAGCTGATTTCAGTACCATTATTAAATGCTTCAACTGCATTTCTTAACGCAAAGTATGCAGCTATTCCGTACATAAACGGAGGTTCGCCTATTGCTTTTGAATTTAACGGTCCTGATTTATTGAATGAATTCTCAAGAAAATCTATTTCAAGAACTTTCGGAGTAAAATTAACATCAGGAACTTTATAAGCGGAAAGTGTGCTCGTCAAAAGTTTTCCTTCTTTGTCATGAATTATATCTTCCATCGTCATCCAGCCAATACCCTGCATTAACGCACCTTCCGCCTGACTCCTATCAATAACTTTATTAATGCTTTGTCCGAAATCATGAACTGCATGAACGCTATCAATTTCATAAGTTCCCCTGAGGCAGTCAACCGTTGCGGTAATTAATGCGGTTCCGTAAACGTGGTAAGCAAATGGTTTACCCTTATTTGTTTTGGTATCAAAATAAATTTCAGGGGTTGCATAGAATGCGTGCTCTGAAAGGTCTATTCTGTTCATGTAAGCCTGCAGTACAAGCTCTTTCCAGGTTTCTTCGCGTTCAACTCCGTTTAGAAAAACTTTCTCATATTGTACTTCAACCAAATCAGTATCTTCAAGCTTATTCTTTACTTTATAAAACTTAGTAAGTCTTTCGAGTATGTTCCTGCATGCTATATGTGCGGCGTTACCGTTCATGTCTGCACCGCTGCTGGCTGCTGTAGCGGATGTATTGGCATTTCTGGTTGTGTTTGTAGTTTCAGTTTTTATCTTTGAAACATCAATACCAAATACAGAGGCTGCAATCTGACGTATCTTCATGTTAACACCCTGCCCCATTTCAACGGCTCCTGTACTAACACCGACACTTCCGTCATTATAAACATGAACCAATGCACTTGCCTGATTCAGCATTGTGTTTGTGAATGATATCCCGAAACATATCGGCATTAAAGCAAAACCCTTCTTAAAAAGTTTCTTCTCCGTGTTGAATGCTTCAATTTCTTTCTTTACTTTTTCTATATCAACTTTGCTGTTCAGAGTATCAAAACAAATTCTTGCTTTACAGTTTTCAGTTTTCTGTCCGAAAGGAAATTCTTCTCCGTCATTGAATAGATTAACCGATTGTATCAGTTGAACATCAAGTTCAAGTTTTTTTGCAGCTTTGTGTATAGCAGATTCTATAACAAACATACCCTGCGGACCGCCAAACCCCCTGAATGCAGTGTTTGGGGTAATATTAGTTTTGCAGCACCAACCTGTAGCTTTTACATTTGGAATAAAATAACTGTTCGTGCAGTGTGCAAGGGTTCTGTCAAGTATTGCAGTCGATAAATCTGCGGCAGCACCTGAATTCTGATAGTACGTTACTTCGTAAGCAAGAATCTTTCCTTCTTTTGAAAGTCCTATTTTGTAATCAGAAATATAAGGATGGCGCTTACCTGTCAGTTTCATATCGTCAAGTCTTGCAAGAATTAACTTCACGGGTTTCTTCAGTTTGTAAGCCGCAAGTGCTGTCATTACTGCCCACGCTGTTGCCTGGTCTTCCTTACCGCCAAATCCGCCGCCAAGTCTGACTACTTCTGATTCTATCGAATGAGCAGGGAGGTTTAAGACCCTTGACGCAATTCTCTGAACAGTAGTCGGACTTTGAGTTGATGATAAAATTTTAATTCCGTTTCCTTCTGTAGGGAACGAAACAGCCGCCTGAGTTTCAAGATAAAGATGTTCCTGTCCGCCAGATACAACTGTATCTTCAACTATCACATCACATTTTCCCCATGCATCTTCAATGTTACCATTCTGATAAACCTTTGGAGTATTTATTATCAGGCTTCCTTTTTTAAAAGCTTCTTTTGGGTCAGTAATAATTTCCAGAGCTTCGAATTCCGCTTTCACCTTTTTTACTGCAGCACGTGCCTGTGCTTGTGTTCTTGCGACAATAAATGCAATCGGCTCACCGATAAACTCAACTGCATCAACGGCAAAAAGTTTCTCATCCTGAATTATACCGCCAATTTGATTCTCTCCGGGAATATCTTTATGAGTTAAAATTGCTCCAACTCCTTCAGAGTTTTTTGCCTCATCAAAGTTAATGCTCTTAATCTTTCCGTGAGCAATTGGAGAAAAATAAACCGCTCCATGTAAAGTTGAAGAAGGTGTGTTTACATCGTCTATAAATATTGACTCTCCTCTTACGTGTCTTATCGAATCATAATTATTCATATCATAACCTCCTCTGAGATAACTTCAGGAAACAGCTTCATGAAATGTGCATACATCAGGTTCCTTAGCAGAAGTCTTTTGTAATCTGCTGAGCCTCTTACGTCTGAAATGGGTGATATCTCTTCCAGAGCAGTTTCTATCACATTGTTTATGTTTTCTATGTTAATTTCCTTTCCATCAAGAAACTGCGATGTCTTAGCGAGATACAGGGGCACAGGTGCCACTCCTCCGGCTGATATATTAACACCGCTGAACTTATTTAGAGTGAAATTGCAAGAGAACGACGTGTTCACGCTTGCAATATCAAGATACTTTCTTTTGGAAACTTTCTCGAAACTATTTTTAAAATTGCTTCCGGGAATGGTGAATGTCAGCTTCGTCATTATTTCATCGGCATTCTTATCAAGAGTTTTATAACCCTTAAAATAATCCTTCAAGAAAATCTCTCTTGCAACACCCTTTCCGAGAAGTGTTATTTTTGAATTCAGAGAAAGAAAGAATACAGTCATATCTCCTATTGGCGAAGCATTATTAATATTACCGCCGAGAGTTGCCTTGTTACGTATTTGCCTTGAACCAAACAGCTTTGCAACATTTTTAAACTCAGGAAACATACTGCTGAATATAGCTGACGTTTCAAGGTCTGCCACTGTGGCTGCTGCTGATATTATACATTCATTGTCAATAATCTTTATCTTTTCCTCATGAAGCAGTTCTGACATCAGAACGACATCAAAATTAGAAATTACATCACCCTTTTGAACATATATATCTGTTCCTCCTGAAACCAACTTCTTTGCTTCATCGAAGGAATGCACATGCTTAACCCTTGTAATCTGCTTCAGCTTTGATGCAACGACGTTAAAATATTCCGGTAATAATTTGTTCTCCGAAAGAAATTTTATCCTATCCGAATTAATTTCCTTTTTATTAAGTATGCTAATCACGTCTTCGGCAGAACTCTGTATTCCTTTATGTCCGGTGCATCTGCAGAGATTACCCGTCAGATAATCTTTTGCACCTGCTTCATCAAAAGTATCAGCTGACAAAAGATAAGAAGCAAACGACATCACAAATCCCGGAGTACAGAATCCGCATTGCGTACCGCCGTTATTCACAAGAAATTGCTGGAATAAATTCATACCCTCGGTATTCAGTCCTTCAACTGTGACAAGATGCTTGCCGTCAATATCTCCAAGCGGCAGCAAGCATGAATTAACATTTTTGTAATGGACGAAATTTCCGGTAAGCTCTCCGACAAGCACTGTACATGCTCCGCAATCACCTTCTCTGCATCCTTCTTTAGTGCCTTTCAGTTCCTTCATGTTTCTTAAAAAATCGAGAACTGTCATCGCAGGATTGAAATCTCCTGAAATGATTTCTTTATTACAAATAAACTTCAACTGTACCTTCATATTGATAAATTCTTTATATTAAACTCAAAGATTGCTTTAATATATTATTCTCTGCCTCCGAATAAACTGCATATTCAAATCCTTTTTGTATCGCAAAAGCTCCGTACTCACCATATTTATTCAGAGCAAGGAATCCAACCTGCAGGTCTTTCGACTTCTCTTTGTTTATTTTGACGACTCGTTCGATAGCTCCTTTGCATGCATCCACAGGACTGTAACCGTTGCGCATTAATTCAACAACCGTATGCCCGCCTGCAATTCGAATTACTTCCTCACCAACACCCGTTGCAACTGCCGCACCAACTTCATTATCGACATAAAGAGCCGCACCTATTATCGGTGAATCACCAACCCTGCCATGCATCTTAAACTTCAAACCGCTTGTTGTACAGGCACCTGAAAGGTTTCCGTTTTTATCAATTGCAATCATACCTATTGTATCGTGAGAACTATCTTTATCCCATTCTTTCTTTTCCCATGGTTTATATATTCCTGTCTTCAGCCATTCTTTCCATGCAGCTTCGGATTCAGGGGTAAGAAGATTTTCTTTCTTAAACCCATTCTGCAAAGCAAACTGCAAAGCACCGTCGCCTGCAAAAACAATATGAGGAGTTTTTTCCATCACTGCACGTGCAACAGAAATAGGATGTTTAATGCCTTCAAGAAACATCACTGATCCGCATCTGTAATTTTCATCCATGATACATGCATCAAGAGTTACGTGTCCGTCACGGTCAGGCAGACCGCCATACCCTACAGTGTTTACCTTTGGATCGGCTTCCGTTACTTTTACACCTGATTCAACAGCATCCAATGCCTGACCGCCATTCGATAAAATTTTAAAAGCCTCTGCATTTGCAGGAATTCCGAAATTCCACGTGGAAAGAACGAGCGGTATATTTGCCGAACCTTTGGCAAACTTACTTAAGTTCAAAGGTTTTACGAACGGTATTGCTCCCGCGAGCAATGAAACGTTTCTTATAAATTTCCTTCTGTTTATCATAAGATATATTTGTTTTGTGTAATTAAAATATATTAGAATAAATATTAAAGTCGGTAATAAATACATAATTTTATCTGAACCGTTCTTAAACGAACTATAATTTAATCTTTATCGTTAAACTTAATATAAAGTCAGATATTAATTGATTTTTCACAATCTTAACTTATTCCATATAATTATTAATATTTACTTTATTTTTACTAATTTGTAATTTGATAAATAATTTAATATTTGAAAGGCAGAAAAATGGCAAAAACACCAATTACAGTTGCGCATGGTGACGGAATCGGTCCCGAGATAATGGATGCGACTTTAAAAATCATTCAGGCAGCGGGCGCTGAACTTGAACTTGAAACTATTGAGATTGGAGAGAAAGTTTATTTAAGTGGAAATTCAACCGGTATCGCTCCCGAATCCTGGGAATCTCTTAAACGGACTAAGGTATTTTTGAAAGCTCCTATCACGACTCCTCAGGGCAGCGGTTATCAAAGCTTAAACGTCGCTACAAGAAAAATGTTTGGACTATACGCAAACGTTAGACCGTGTGTTTCTTATCATCCTTTCATAAGAACAAAGCATACTATAATGGATACTGTAATCATTAGGGAAAATGAAGAAGACCTTTATGCGGGTATTGAATACAGACAATCGAGACAGGTTACTCAGGCATTGAAGATTATTTCAAGACCCGGTACAGAAAAGATTGTAAGATATGCTTTCGAGTTTGCCACAAATAATAAGAGAAAGAAAGTTACATGTTTCGTCAAGGATAATATTATGAAAATCACAGACGGCATGTTTCACAAGATTTTCAACGAAATCGGTGAAGAATATCCTGACCTTGAAAAGGAAGTATGGATTGTTGATATAGGTGCAGCTAAACTTGCAACTACACCCGAGCAGTTCGACGTTATAGTTATGGAAAATCTTTACGGCGATATTCTTTCGGACGTTACAGCTCAAATGACAGGCTCTGTCGGACTTGCGGGCTCTGCAAACATCGGTGAAGAGTTTGCAATGTTCGAAGCTATACACGGTTCGGCTCCAAAAAGGGCAGGACAGAATTCTGCGAACCCTTCGGGATTGCTGCTTGGCGCAGTCATGATGCTCGTTCATATCGGACAGCCGGAAATTGCCGCAAAGGTTCATAATGCCTGGCTTAAAACTCTTGAAGACGGAATTCACACATACGACGTTAACGACGAAGTGCATCATACAACACCTGTCGGGACAAAAGAATTTGCTCAGGCAGTTATTGAACGCATCGGACAGAAACCTTCAACTTTCAAAGTTATTGAATATTCTTCAAACCCGTCGCATCGTGTTGATTCAGTCACTGAAAAGAAGCAAGCCGAAGAAAGAAAAGACCTTGTGGGAGTTGACGTATTCCTTGACTGGAGCAGCGGTAAACCTGCAGACCTTGGAAATATGTTAAACAGAATAGAATCAGAAAATCTAAAACTTATTACAATCAGCAACAGAGGAGTCAACGTTTTTCCGGACGGCTCTCCTTACATAAACTGCGTTGACCAGTACAGATGCCGGTTTATGAATCCCGAAAAAGGCGGAGTGATAACACACAATGATATAATTAACCTTCTTGTTAAAATAAGAGAAACCGGGTTTGATTTTATAAAGATGGAAAATCTTTATAACTTCGACGGCTCAGCAGGGTTTTCTCAATAAAAATTACACAATGGAAAAAATAAATCCTGATTTAGTTATAGAAAAAATTAAAGAAGTAAAAGGATGGTTTGTCGAGGGCGATGCAATAAAGAAAACATATAAGACTAAAGGCTGGCCTGCAACAGTAGGACTTGTTTCAACCATAGGAACAATCTGCCAGCAGTTTGACCATCATCCTGATTATCTTTTAATGAAGTATGCTGAAATCGAAATATCGTTCTCAACGCATACCGCAGGCGGCATAACCCAAAAAGATATTGATATAGCTATTGAGATAAACAAATTTGCATAGTGAATGCAGATTTCTAATCTTCAGATATTTAAGTATTTTTTGTATCTTGGCGTAGCGGGCTTTGGAGGCCCGCTTGCTATTATTGAACACATGAGGAGAGATCTTGTTGACGAAATGAAATGGATGACTCCTGCTGAGTTCAAAAGTTATTTCGGCTTCTCACAAATCTGTCCCGGACCTCTTGCATTCCAGTTTGCATTATATTTCAGCTACTTCAAGAAAGGACTTTGGGCTGCGGTACTTGCAGGAATTGGTTTGGTTCTTCCCTCTTTCATTTTCGTTCTTTTATTTTCTGTCTTCTACAAGGAGTTCAGAGATATTAATTATGTTACCTGGGCTCTTTACGGAATCAGCCCTGTTATCATTGCAATCATCTTTTATTCGGGTTTCAAACTTAGCCGTAACGTGTTTCATAATGATGTCTTTCAGTATGTCCTGTTCTTTTCGGCAATAGCTGTTTCGATTTTCTTTAAACTGCACATTCTTTTGCTTATTGCTTTGTTCGCTGTAATCGCTTTAATTTATTATGTTGGTGAAAGAGAATTTATAAACAACAAAGTGAATTCATTCAGCCTCATATTAGTCAGCGGAGTAATACTCGCTCTAAAGGATTTTACCGGAGTCATTCTTAATTTCTTTGGTCAAATCAACAGCAAGCTGCTTGATATTGCCTACGTTTTCATTAAGGCAGGAGCACTAACTTATGGCAGCGGATTCGTAATCATAGGTGTGCTTAGAGAAGATGTTGTTGAAAACTTCCACTGGCTTACATCAAAAGAATTTCTTGACGGAATTGCATTCGGGCAGATTACACCCGGTCCTGTTGTTATTACATCTACTTTTATCGGATATATGGTTTCAGGTTTTTGGGGATCATTGATTGCTACGGTGTCGGTATTTCTTCCTTCTTTTGTTTTAGTTATGATTGTCGCTCAGATAATTGATAAGATAAAAGACAATTTTTATCTTCAGTCTGCTTTGAAAGGTGCTAACGCAGCCGCAATAGGTGCCATTATTACGATTGCTTATTATCTCTCCGATGATGCTATCTTTGATTACTGGACTTTGGGATTGTTTTTTCTGACTGGTTTAATTCTTTTCACTACAAAAGTCAGACCTTACTATTTAATCGCATTAGGCGCAGTTGCAGGTATGGCAATAAAGTTTTTTACTTAAATATTTGGAAGAGTAATTATAAACTCTGTTCCTTTTCTTCCTTCTTTTGTAATTCTTGATGGACTGTTAAAAGTAATTTCACCATCATGCTGTTCAATTATTTCCTTGACGACAGAAAGACCTAGCCCGGTTCCTTCTATCCCTTTTTTCCTTACATTGTTAGCTCTGTAAAAATCATGAAACATTTTCCCCTTATCCTCATCGGGAATGCCCATTCCGTCATCCGCTACAACAATCTCTACTTCATCGTTATCAATATTTTTAAGGAATATTCTAACTTCACCGCCGGGTGAATTATACTTGACTGCATTTCCTACTAAATTTGAGACAACAAGTTCAAATAGCGGCAGGTCAAGCATAACGTTCTTTTTATCTTTTCTGTCATCTATAATTTTAACATTAGCATTCATGCTAAGAATTTGTGATTCCTTTTTGGAAATAGTTTCGTTAAATAGTTCTACAAGGTCAACATCTTCTTTTGTGAGAGTATCCAGCAGCTTAAGCTTGGATATCTTTAATATATCATTTATAATCGCTACGGCTTCATCTGTTCTTATTCTTGCCCGTTTAATTTTTTCACTCGTTTCGGTATTAATTTCGCCCGTATACCCGTTGAGTATAAGGTCAAGATTTGATTGTGCTCCTACAAGTGGACTTTTAATTTCATGAACAATCCCCATGGTGTATTTCATCTTGATCTTTTCCGCGTCCCTCAGCCTGTTAAGTGCAAGCTTTAACTGCTGTGACCTCTGGTAGTGTGAACGTGCAACTGTGTTTGCAAGATATACACTTACAATCATCATAATTCCGAATGAAGAAATAATTATCAGTATATATCTGTAATTATCAAACAAAGGAGCCTCAAGTAAATTACCAAAACTATGATGTGCAACTATTCCGTAATACTCAAGAAAAGAAAATGTTGCAAGATAAGCAACAATAATTCCGCATATTATATAAACAATGTATCCCGGAAGTATCAGGCTTCCGATTATCATGTGAAATACAAAAAACATATAGAAAGGACTTTCGATACCGCCTGAGTAGTAGGAAATAAGGGCTATCGCAAGCAGGTCAATGATTATTTGGTTGAATGCAAAATGCAGCTGATTAAATCCATATTCAGAATTTTTTACAAGTCCAGAATTTTCCATATAGCTGAATCCTACATTAAGCACAAAAAGTGAGATCGCTATAATTGCATAAGCCCAGAGCTGTTCGGATGTAAATTCAATTCCAAAGAATTCCTGCGTAAAGATTACAAAAAGTGAAAAGCCTGCAACGATAATGAAACGCAGCTTTATAAACCACTTATTACGTGAAGATATAAGCGACCATAGCTGCTCAAAATCTATCGTATTTGGCGGTATGAAGTTCAGCACATTAAATAAGGTTTAGATTATTGCATCAACAAGTTCATTTCAACTGTCCGGGAAAATGAAATAAACTTTCTAATTAATAATAAATGTTAGTAACGTCTATTATCTCTGCTTCTTTATCCCGTTCTTTCAGGAAAGTTATAAACTCCGTATTACGGTATTCATCCTGCGTTCTTTCAAATTCGCTCATCAAGGCAGCAATCTTTTCGTATTCAAAAGTGCTTTTGAAAAAATTCAAATCCTCTTTATCGTCGAATATTCTATAGTAAAACATAATTAAAACCTCCGAATATATATGATTATTATACTAAAATTTTATCCGCATGCAAAAGGTCTGAGAACAATTCGTTCTTTATAGTATCCGAATTCTTCTTTGCGTTTGCAAGTGATGTTATTATATACCTGTTTGCAATAAATATTTTCTTGTCGTTCTTTTCTGCTTCGTCAAGAAGCATATAACCTATGTAGATGTATGAATAAAGCTCTACAAGGTCTTTTGCCGCCACATCCTGGAATGTTATGTCTTTCTTGTCCATTACGTACTTCAAGCAGTCATAAAATATGCCGCGTATTTCTTTCACGAAATTCGCAAGTCTCTGCAGACCTCCCGGATATTGTTTCTTTTCTTTCTTGTCAAAATGTTCTTTGAGTATATCGTTTATCACGCCGCTTATTGCAGCTACAATCTGAAGCTGCGAAGTCCCCTCATAAATATTCGTTATTCTCGCATCGCGTACAAGCCTCTCTACTCTGAATTCCCGCATGTAACCGGTTCCGCCGTGTATCTGCAGCGAATCGTATGCAATTTTATTCGCACATTCTGTTAGCACATATTTCGTTATAGGTGTTAATAAGTTTGAAACCTTTATTAAATATTTTAATTCTTCATTTAACTCAGTTACAGGTTTTCCTTCTTTCTTTAATTTATCAATATGATAACTAATTTTTTCTTTCAAGTCAACATACATACCGGCAGCATAAAGCAGTGAACGGTTATATTCAAGCATTACTCTCATGTCTATAAGAATGTTTGCAACGGCAGGTATATTGTAAATTGCTTTTCCAAACTGTTCCCTGTCTTTTGCATACATCAATGCTTCTTCATAAGCAGCCTGTGAAATTCCAAGTGCCTGCGCTGAAACACCCATTCTTGCCCTGAACATTAAATCCAGTACATACTTTATAAGACCAAACTTTCTTTGCCCAACCAGCTCGCAAGGAGTATCATTAAATTGAAGTTCACATGTCGGCGACCCATGTATTCCAAGCTTATGCTCTATACGCCTTACAACAACTGTCTTATCAGCTATGCAGGCAAACATGCTTAACCCGCGTCCGTCTTTTGTTCCCGCCTCAGAACGTGCAAGTACAAGATGAACGTGTGCATTTCCGTTCGTAATAAATCTTTTCACTCCGCGTAAAAACCATTTGCCGCTTTCATCCTGATATGCCTGAAGCTTTACAGCCTGTAAATCCGAACCCGCATCAGGCTCTGTTAATGCCATCGCGCCCGTATATTGACCTGTACAGAATCCCGGAATGTATTTTTCCTTTTGCTCTTCAGTCCCGTATTTTTCAATCATCTCAGCAATATCCTGAAGTCCAAATATATTCATCAGCGATGCATCTGCACGTGAGATTATCTCTGTCGCCATCATATATATTGTAAGCGGAAAATTCAATCCGCCGTATTTATGCGGCAGTACCATTCCCATAAGGTCAGCTTTTGTAAGTTCTTTCAGATTTTCCTGTGTACCGCTGGCATATTCAACTTTTCCGTTTTCAAAATGTGCGCCCTCTATGTCAACCTCTGATGCACGCCCTGCTATGAAGTTTCCGCAAAGGTCACCAAGCATTTCAAGTACCTTGCGGTAATTTTCCATAGCGTCTTCGAAGTTTATCGGAGCATGCTTGAACTCCTTTGAATACTCATAGTTGTTCTCAGCCATGTCAACTACCCTTTGGTAATCAAGATTGTTGAACTGAAAAAGCAAGTCGCTGTTATCTGTGAAAAAATTTGGCATTATATTCTGTTATATTTTTATTTCAGTTTGTGTTTATATGTTTCTATAAGTAACGGAATCACTTGCGTTGCGTCTCCGACTATTCCGTAATGTGATACACCAAATATCGGTGCATCGGGGTCTGTGTTTATTGCAATTATTTTCTTCGCTTCCTGCATTCCCGCTCTGTGCTGTATCGCTCCTGATATACCTACTGCAATGTAAAGCTTAGGTCTTACTGTTACACCAGTTTGCCCTACCTGCCTCTCAGAACCTATAAATCCTGCATCTACAGCAGCTCTGCTTCCTGCTACTTCACCGCCAAGCACGTGTGCAAGGTCATGCAGCAGCTTAAAGTTTTCCTTCGAACCAAGCCCGTACCCTCCTGCAATAATAATCGGTGCAGCTTTAAGGTTTACCTTGCTTTCTTCTCTGTGCTGTTCAATAACTTCCAGCAATCCGTCTATGTCAATCGGCTTATAAGGTACTTCCGTTATTTTAACGGGATGTGGTTTTTCGCATGGATGCATTTCCATAACTCCCTCACGTACAGTTGCCATCTGAACTGGCACGTCAGGAGTAATAATTGTCGCAACAATATTTCCTCCGAATGCTGGTCTGATTTGCAAAAGCAGCTGTTTGTATTCTTTACCCAGATACTTTACATCGGAAATCTTCAAGTCTGTACAGTCAGCCGTCAACCCGCTCTTCGTATTTGAAGCGACTCTCGGAGCTAAATCTCTTCCGTAAACTGTCGCACCAAACAGAACTATCCTTGGTGTATGCTTTGTAATTAATTCATTCATTATCCTGCTGTAAGGCATCGTCCTGAACAGTCTTAAATCCGGATGGTCAATTAGCACGGCTTCATTCGCTCCGTACTCAAAAGTCTTCTCTGCGATACCCCTCGCCTCATGCCCTATTACTATTGCTTTCAGATTTCCCTTCATGCTGTCTGCAAGTTTTCTGCCTTTGCTAAGCAACTCAAAGCTTACATCTGCGGGTTTACCGTTTCTCTGTTCTACAAAAACCCAAACTTCATTATTATGCATTTATATAATCTTTAAAATTCTATTAAATAATTAAAGTATTCTGTCTTCAAGCAACTTGTCAATCAAAACACCTATTCCTTCTCTGGTCGGCTCTATTATATCATGACCTCCGCCCGCAAGTACTACTGATTCAACTTTATGAACCTTCGTCGGAGAACCTTTTATTCCGCATCTTGTCTCATCAACTTTTAAATCATCCGCCGAAAATGTCGGTATGAAAAGTCCTCTCTCCTCATATTCATGTCTTAGTGTATCTATATACAATAATGAATTTCCTTCTGTCAGTTTTTCCAGCTCTGTAAGCGTCTTGGCGCCCTTGTAAGCCATCATCCGTTTTGCCTGAAATGGTCTCGGTTCCGCTGCACCCTTTAGCACAGTTATCAGCACAGGCATCTTGCATTGTACAACTTCAAAACCCCCGTCTATCTTCTTCCTTATTTTTATCTTTCCTTCTTCTATTCCCATTATTTCTTCTGCATAAGTAATCTGTGGTATATTTAGCTTCTCAGCAGTCTGAGGACCAACCTGCGCTGTATCTCCGTCTATTGCTTGTCTCCCGGCAAAAATAAAATCATAATCTCCGATTTTCTTAATCGCTTCACTCAGCACATAAGAAGTCGCAAGTGTATCCGCACCCGCAAACTTCCTGTCGCTTATCGCATATACTTCGTCAGCACCCATATAAAGACATTCGCGTAGTATATCCGAAGCCCTTGCCGGTCCCATCGTTATTGCAATCACTTCTCCGCCGTATATATCCTTAACCCGCAGCGCAAATTCCAGCGCAACCTTATCTTCGTAATTAAATATAGCCGGCAGCATCGAGCGGTTCACGGTACCGTCGTCTTTCATCACCTTTCCCGTAATGTTAGCCGTATCAGGAACCTGTTTAACTAATACAATAGATTTATACATTGATTATAATAAGTACTTTTAAAATTAATGTGGAATATACCAAAGTTAAATTTTTATAAAAATGTTATAAAACAAATCTCCGCTAATCAAAAAAATCACTAAATATTTCATCTAAATCTGTTATATTTTCATACATCTCAAGCTCTAAAGAATCGCATCCTGATATCATCGCTGAAAGCCTTTTACCGTTCTTGTGTTTAATACATAATATCCTTTTTCCGTTCTCAATACCATACCTGATTTCATACCCTACACCCAGCGAAGGATTCGAAACTTCTGCCACTATCACGTCACATTCATCAATCCACTTTAAATCCCTGTCGTGAATTTCCTTATCCGGTAAATTCGTTTCCCCATCAGTTTTAATTCTCGAAAAATGCTCCGTCAAAACCTCACCATATTTTTTCAATGACGAAATCAATTCTGCATTTTCGATATTGCTATCCGCCGACCCCCTTATTGAAGTCGCAAAGTAAATTTTCATGAAGTTCTCCTAATAAATGAAATTTAAAATAATTATTTAATTTCTCTTTAAAAACCACGAAATTACCCCCCTTTTTCCTAACCCTCCGAAAATTTCCCGTTTCCAACCCCTTTTCTCCGCCTTAAGCCATTTTTTTCTTTATGCCTGCGTTATGCCTGCGATATGCCTGCGTTATGCCTGCGATATAGCAATATGCTAAAATAACGTAAAAAACGCATGATTTTCCTAAAATGAGGTTTCCGTTTGATAAAATGTTTACTTTTAGTCCCCGAGGCAATAAAGCCAGCCGTCTTTGGACGCAATGTAAATTTTGTGGTTGTAAACTATGGGAGTTGCTTCAAAATAGAATGGTTTCTTATCAAGTAGTGTAAAGTTTAAATCTGGATCAAACTCAAACAAAAATATCCCGCCGTATCCTGCGGCAATAAGTTTGTCCTTAAAAATTACTGGTGTAGAAATTGACTGCCCTATCTTATATTGAAATATCAGTTGTGGTTTATCAACTATTGTCCTTCCGTCAAAGCTTTTTGTAGTTCCGTCTGTACTTTTATAATCAACAACATATAGATATCCGTCTATCCCCGAGAACGCCGCAAGAGATTTCATGCCCTTCTCTTTGTATTTATCATTAACGCTTGCACTTCCTATCACACCGCCGTTCCATGTTAATAATCCTTTATTTCCTGTCGGATAGTACCAAACGAGCGACTCCTCAGGTGCTTTGCTCGGGTCAAGTTTCAGCATTCCTCCGTTCCCAGCTATAAACTGTTTCTCAACAGACACCAGCAAACAGCCGTCCTCAGTAATCACAGGCGAACCATTTAAATCAGAACCAACATAATATTCCCAGTCAATCTCTCCCTTCGCAATATTATATCCGTACACATACCCTGAACCCGCAGCCACATATACTTTCCCGTTCAGATAAGACGGCGAGGATTCAGTTATAAGATTTCCTCCTCTTCTTGCCGCATCCTCATCGCTGTAAAGATTCAGCTCATTGTAAACCTCAGGCTCATAAAATATGCCGCTCTTATACGCATAGTCATCATTAGGATTAAACACTCTGAAGATACCGTTCTCAAGTCCTATGTACGCTGTATCTCCGAGTATCAAAGCCGAACCGTCAACATCTCTGCTCATACTCCTTGTCCTTTCAATTCTCATCCTGAAAAGCTCTTCACCATTCACTGCTGACACACTTCTATAATTATATTCAAGTCCAGACCTCTGCCTGCTCCCTTGCAGTACCGCAAGCTTACCCTCTTCCCTGTCCGTTGTTTTATTGTAATACAACGTACCCGTCCCTTTTATTGCATCATCAAACGAATATTTCCATTCTACATCTCCCGTCTCTGCATTTATCTTCCTGAGTTTATAATCATACGAAACCTGTATTAAATACAACTCTTCTTTCTCTTTAAACAATAGCGGCTGTCCTGTCCACCCCGCACCGTACCTCATATTCGTCCCCCCATCATTAAACGGCATGTGTGATGGAGCCCCGTCAAGCCAGCATCTCCAGATAAGGTCTAAAGATGTTGGTGGGTCATCGCCATAATAACATCTCTTCTCATCGCCGAGAAAAGAACCTACTATTATTTCATAATCACTGGATTGTATTACAGTATCTGCTGCAGCTCTCTTTGCAGTATCATTGGAAGGAATATCAACCTTGATTTCATTCTTACAAGAATTTAAAAATGAAACAAGTATTAATGATATTATTAAAAAGTATCTGATATATTACTTTATTTTCTTCATCAGGTATTTTTATCCCTCGTTCCCAAGGTCCACCTTGGGAACGCATAATTACTTTATTTTCTTCATCAGGTATTCAACAAGGTTATCCTTGTTTACTCTTTCCTGTGCCATCGTATCTCTTTCTCTCACTGTTACAGTGTTATCGCTCAAAGTATCCGAATCAACAGTTATACAAAAAGGAGTTCCGCATTCATCCTGTCTGCGATATCTTCTGCCTACCGCACCCGAATCATCATAAAACACTCTCATGTAATCTCTCAGGTCTTCTGTGATGTTTCTTGCAATATCTTGCATGCCGTCTCTGTTAACAAGCGGAAACACTGCTGCCTTTATCGGTGCAAATGCCGGATGCAGATGAAGCACTGTCCTCACTTCAGATGATTTAGTGCCATCTGAATTTTCCTTTACAACTTCTTCTTCATCATAAGCATTCAGAAGAAACGCCATAAAGCTTCTCGACGCACCCGCAGATGTTTCAATCACGTAAGGCGTGAATCGCTCTTTAGTCTGGTCGTCAAAGTACTCAATCTTCTTTCCCGAAAACTCTGTATGTCTCTTTAAATCAAAATCAGTTCTGTTGTGAATGCCTTCTATCTCACCAAATCCAAACGGAAACTCATATTCAATATCAACCGCTGCCTTTGCATAGTGCGCAAGTTTATCATGCTCGTGTATTTTTAGTTTCTCTTTTGATATACCGTATTTTATAAACCAGTTTATTCTCTGCTCTTTCCAGTAATCAAACCATTTCCCGTCCTCATCAGGTCTTATAAAGAATTGCATTTCCATCTGTTCAAACTCGCGTGTACGGAAAAGAAAGTTCTTTGTATTTATTTCATTCCTGAATGCCTTGCCAATCTGTGCTATCCCGAATGGCAGCTTCTGACGCGACGCTTCCTTCACATTCAAAAAGTTAACATATATTCCCTGTGCCGTTTCCGGTCTTAAATAAACAACGCTCGATGATTCCTCAAGCGGACCGATAAACGTCTTAAACATTAAGTTAAAATTCCTTGCCTCCGTAAACTTTCCTTCCTGATGGCACTTTATGGCTTTGCGTCCTTTGTAACCCTTGTTGCCGCAGTCAGACTCTTCAAGCTGGTCAGCACGGAAACGCCCCTTGCACTCCTTACAGTCAACCATCGGGTCAGTAAAATTTTCAACGTGCCCTGAAGCCTCCCAAACACGCGGATGCATAAGTATTGCCGCATCAATTCCTTCAACGTTTTCGCGGTAAGTCATTTCCTTCCACCATGCCTGTTTAATATTGTTCAGCATTTCAACACCGAGCGGACCGTAATCCCAGCATCCGTTTAATCCGCCGTATATCTCCGAAGACTGAAACACAAAGCCGCGGCGCTTTGCAAGCGAAACAACTTTTTCCGTAATATCTATTTTTGCCATATAAAATTTAACTTAATGAAGTCACAAATTTAAACATTTTGAAAATAAGAATAAGTGTATATTGGATTGATTTGCCCGAAAGATAACTTTTCAATTGCGTGTGTAGATTTCAAGCGTCTGTTTGACATTTAGAATCCACCTTATTCTATTACAGATTTAAACAAATCCATTCCCTGTCCTGCTTTGGATAATTATATGAAGCAAGGAGGAAAAATAAACTTATTCATTCCGGAAAATTCAGATGAAAGATTTGAACTGAATTCCGTATGACTTAATCGGAAAATCGTATGACTTAATCGGAAAATCGCATGACTTAATCGGAAAATCGTATAACTTAATCGGAAAGTATGAAGGAATGAAATATATGTTGCATATTAAAAAGTTATTATATAGTTTTGAAAAAAAGGAGAAATTATGCTGAAATACAACATTAAAAATCTTATGAAATTGCGCGGGATAGTGCATCCTTCCGCATATTTACTATAAAACGGCTTCTCCAGAAACGTCGCGGTGAGGATTGCAGCAGAAAAAATGACCGCCATATCCCCCTCTCAAATCGAAAAGCTTTGCAACATACTAAAATGCCTCCCCACGATTTATTCCTCTGGATACCCGGCAAGGACGAAACCGCAACGGAACGCCATCCCCTCTGGAAAATCCGTGAGAAAGAAATAAAATCCGTCGCCGATCTCGGCAACGAAATCCACGCCGAAAAATTCCCCGAATTTATTGAGAAAGTAAAACAGCTTGAAGAGGGTATGAAGGCGTAATAATCTAGAAAATAAAAATATTACTTCTAAGAAAATAATAATAACATACTTTTTCAAATTAAAATTATAATAAAATGTTTGATTTTATTGCTAATCCATACTTTTCGAGTATTGCTACAATATTTGGAACTATTTTTGGGATTATTGGAATAATATTATTCTTTATTAGCAGAAATAGAATAGTTCCTAAATTAAAATATACAAGTATTGGTGAGATTAGAAAATTATCTAATTTGAACAGGAAAATTTCTGTATCATATAATAATAAAATCGTCCCAGAAGTAACAACAACAACCGTATGGTTTTGGAATAAAGGAAAGAAACCGTTGAAAAAAGAGGATGTTCCCGATAAAGCAAAATTATATATAGAATTAATTAGTAAGGGTGAGGGAGAAAATATAGATATTCTGGACTATGGAATAATTAAAGTTAGTCAAGAAAGTACTAATGCACAATTTGTATATGATGAGGTTAAAAATAGATTTTATTTAGAGTTTGATTATTTTGATTATAATGAAGGAGTAGTATTTGAAATTCAACACACTGGTAATAAATATACTATATTAAAATTTGGAGGGGTGATACTTGGACCGAAGAAAAATACTAAGGTTGAATATATATCTTCTTATCCAAAAGATGGTAGATCTCAAAACGTGAAAAAAAGTAATAAGGGTATTTATTTCAGATTAGCAATATTTATCCCTATTTTTGGTATATTAATAGCTGTATTAACTTATTTAATATCAATTAAAGAGAAAGAATATAAATTAACGAGGTCTGAATTACAAAATAATATTAAAGAGTATTTATTAATTTCTAAATATGATACCTTAGCCTCTGAAAAATTATCAGTTAGTTTATCCAATGAAATAGCTAGCAAATATAATATCAAATATGGAGAGAGAAACAAAAATATAATACCTTATATTGGGATCCTGATAGTTTTGATAATTATCTCTTTAATCATTGTAAATAAATATAATAAGATACCTAAGAGTTTAGAATATGAAAGAATGGAAACATGAATCAACAATCAGGAATTGATAGAAATAAAATTCAAGCGGTGAATTATCAAATATAGATTATTATTTATTGATGGATACTATTAAAAAAGTTGAATATAAAAACCAACATTATATACCGAAATCCTATTTTAAGCTTTTTTCTGATGATGGTAAAACAATACTAATATATGATAAAGAGAAAAAAGAATTTTATAAAAACGCGAGTATTAAAGATCAAGGATCAGAAGATTACTTTTATGGCAAGAATACCGAATTCGAAAAGAGTGTTTCAAAATTAGAAGATGAAATTATATTAATATTAAGAAAATTAAATAGTAATGGCTTTCAATTAATTACAACAGAAGACTATAGAACAATTCTTACATATTTATGTTTTCAATATAAAAGGACAAGACATGATAAAGACTTAACTAATCAACTAAGTTCTAAACTTCACAGACAATTGATTAGAGAAACCAGAAGTAAAATAGATACAGGGAATGTGTTAACAGATGAAATAATAGAGAGGATAAAAGTAGATGATCCACATTTGTTTATATATTCAATGGCAAGGAGTCTCTATTCCGGTGTTTTATTGTCAGATTTGCAAAGATGTATACTGGTAAATAAAACAAATAGACGATTTGTTTTTAGTGATTCACCGGCTGTTTTACATAACAGTTATTTCTGTAACAATAAAAATACAGGGGTTGGATTTCAGAGTCCGGGATTGCAATTATTATTTCCCATAAGTAATGAAAAGGTCTTATTGCTTTATGATAAGGAATATTATTCCATTAATCCAGAAAACGAAACTATTAATGTCACAAACAAAAAGGACGTTAGTTTAATAAATTTATTACAAATGCTTTATTGCAGTAAGTTAGTATTCTTTTCTAAAAATTCAGAAATTAATAGATTACAAAAACTGAGAAAAGATTATGACAAATTATTTGTGCGACCAAAAATTAATGAAACGAAATATAAATTTAATAACAGAGAAGGAATTAATGAATTCATTAAACTCTTTAACACATTATATAATTTTAAACTAAATCTTAGTTTTATTAAGGAAAAAACGCTCATTAAGAAGGAAGAATTTTTTCGAAATAAAGATATCTGTGATTTTTATGAAAAAGTAGTGATGGAAAATCTTGATGGAAAGTTTTCACCGCCTAAGGATTCATATGAAGTTAAGGTTGTTCCAAAAACAAAGTAATGCCAATATAGTGATTTTAGCTAAAAGAATTCATATTTTAGTATTAATTAATTAAGAATATGACAAACAAAGAGGAATTCAAGAAAAATTTAAGTGAATTTGCATTAGGTTTGAGAGATTATTTGACTTATGGTGATGGTGAATGGACTGTAAAAGGATTTATTGATATTTATAAGAATATTTATACGATTTCTTCCGATACGAAGATAGTATCAAAAATATTGGAGATACATTTATTCCCGAAGATTATAGAGTTTGGAAAGAAGTATGGATATAAGATTGTATTGACAGACCATCAAAATTATTATCCGGATATTTCTTTTGTTAAAGACGACGACAGAAGCGTGATGTTTGCAGTTGATTTAAAAACTACATATAGAGATCATAATTTTCTCGGACATATAAATGGATTTACTTTAGGAAGCCATGGAAGTTATTTCCAAAATAGAGAAGGGAAGAAGAATATTCAATTTCCATATTCGAAATACAGCGGGCATTTTTGTTTAGGAATTATTTATTCGAGAGAAAGTTATGACTTGTATGATGAGACAGAAGTGTATGAAGTAAAGGAACTGGAGGAAGGGTACATTAAAGATGAAAACTATAAGTATGGAAAAGTAAAGAAATTGAGCGAATTAAAATCAATAACATCTGTAATTAAGGATGTGGAGTTTTTTGTCGCAGAGAAATGGCAGATAGCAAGTGACTATCAAGGTTCGAGTAATACTGCAAATATAGGTTCGATTACTTGCATTGAAGATTTGAAGCAAGGGAAAGGAGTGTTTTCGGATTTAGGAGAAGAAATATTTGACGAGTATTGGATGAATTATGGAAAATTAATTATGATTAAGGATGGTAAAAGTAGGAAGATAACATTATTAAAAGATTATTTGGAGTTTGTGGGTAAGAAAGAACTGTTAGAAAAGATAAAATCTAAAACAACAAAGAAGAAAGCGAAGAAAATTTGATTGTACCACCAATAAAAAGTCAAGGAATAAAAACAAAACTTGTTCCCTGGATAAATGATGTAGCAGGTTTTTCAAATGCAACAGGAAGATGGGTTGAGCCTTTTCTTGGAACAGGTGTTGTAGCATTTAATAGCGGCTTTGATTCAGCTTTACTCGGTGACAATAATCCACATTTAATAAATTTTTATCAGAACATTAAAGACGGAGTAATAACCCCGGATTCGATGAAACAGTATTTGCAAATAGAGGGTGAACTATTAAAAGTCGCAAACGACAATGGATATGATCATTATAGATTAATAAGAGACAGATTTAATGAAGCGTTTGATTCAAATGATTTCTTATTTTTATCACGAGCAGGTTTTAATGGAATGATACGTTTCAATAAAAAAGGGAAATGGAATATTCCGTTTTGTAAAAAACCAAATAGGTTTTCAAAATCATATATAACAAAGATAGTAAATCAAGTTGGAAAAGTTAGAAATATAATAAACGAAGACTGGGAATTTAGAAATTGTAATTTTGATGAAATAATTCTTGAAGCAAGAGAAAACGATATAATATATTGTGATCCACCATACTACGGTAGATATGTAGATTATTATAACTCATGGAGTGAAGAAGATGAGACACGTTTGTTTGAACTTTTGGAAGCTACAAATGCTAAATTTATACTATCTACTTGGCACCATAATAATTATAGAGAAAACGAAATGGTAAACAGGTATTGGAATAAGTTTAATGTAGTAACAATGGACCATTTTTATCATTCTGGTGGAAATATTGAAAATCGCAATACAGTTGTAGAAGCATTAGTTTTTAATTTTAATGCTGATATTGTTTCACATAATCATAAAAGAAATATGTATGAGAATGTCAATCCTCAATTACAGTTTGTTGGGGATGCTATAGTTAATTGATCTTCCCCCCTTAATTTATTTATTGACATTTCTTAATAAATTGAATAAGTTAGAAAAGAGGAATAAGAGGATGTATAAACAGAGTTTTACGATTTTGTACATGTTCCAAACGCACACCGCATCATTAAGTTTGTAAAAAGGTTTTCCTTTTTTAGGCTTTCTATCTCTTAAATATTCAGTGTTTTCCGCAGTTCTTTCAGTTGCAGTCAGTTTTGATCTGTTCTTGTTATTAATGAATTATTTTAATAATCACTTTTTTATTAACTTAAATTAAAATTATATGACAGATAGACAAGAGAACATCCAGAGTATGCATTATGCGGTTAAAAAGATTAATGAAGAGAACAATGGCATATTGGCAACTGTGCCTGCCCAACGACTTATATTGCTGGAATGCAGACAAGGACGAAACCGCAAACGAAAGTCATCCGCTATGGAAAATCCGTCAGAAGGAAATGAAATCTTTTCCAGAGTTGTACTTTGAAATCCCTTCAGAAAAAATGCCGGAGTTTCTTGAAAAGGTGAAACAGATTAAAGATGAGATGAAGGGGTGAGGGGGTATCTGTATCACTAATTTTAAACTGCAATTTATTATAAGAATTATTATTTATTTACATCCATCAATTTAAAATAAAGGAGTCAAAATGAAAAAAGTATTACTGGTAATCATTCTTACTTTTCTTGTTGCATCAGGTTATGCACAGGACGTTAGAATAGAAAAAGCAATACCCTCGGGTATTAATACAGTTCAAAGCCCTTTATGGGGTAATGACGTAATTGTTAGTAACTTTGAACCCATCGGACCAATTACTGCAATAAAGGCAGCCACAGGTACGATATATGTTGCAATAAACGATACACTCGCAACAGGAAACCTTGGCTTAATTATTATGCAGTCAACAAATGACGGGAACACCTGGTCTCTTTATCCGCAAGGTATTAATCTTAGGACACAGTACACAAAGTTAAAGCTTATAAGTGCCGGCGGTGCTGCAGATTCAATCTATCTGTTTATGCAAATAGGTAGTTCCGTTTATTCATGGAACTTCAGAAATCAAACTTTAAGAACAGCAGGTTACGACTATGTAATGTCAACATTTGACGTAGTTGGTGCTTCCAACGGTGCTTTATACTATTTTTATGATACAATACCAACCGGAGTAAGGCGATACAGCTCTTTAGACGGTGGATCAACTTGGATTAATAGAGGTAATATTACAGGTGCAGGTATAAAACCTAAAGTTGCCACACAAACAGGTGATACTATTATTCTGAATTATTACGGTCCTGTTTTAGCTGATACAACAACCTCAATTCTTAGGGCTGCAAGATACAGACAAACAGCTCCGGGTACGCTTACATCATCAGGTTTTCAGGATGTTGTAACTGAAATTGTGCCTAAAAATGAATTTAAGTCTGTAATGTTTAATGGTATTGTTTGGTTTATTTATACATCCGGTAATACCGGCGCTATCGATATAAAAGGAAGAATTAGTACAAATGGAGGTGTCAACTATGATGCTGCAATCGACATTGCTGCAAATCCAAATGTTGATGAATACTGGTTTGATGCAAACTTCTTCCCGGGAGGCGGGTTTGATTTATCCTATTATTCGGATAGCCTTCAAGCCGGGGCTCCTACAAATAACACTGATAAAATGATGTATCGCTATGCACTTGTTGGAGGAACAACATTCGGTACACCTACACAAATTAGTTCAAATCCGCCAATATGGTCGGCAAATAATTACATGCCGGTTATTTGCGAAATTCCACCTTCTGATTTAGGAATTGTATGGGTTGGTGTTAATGCGGGAGTTAGAAAACTTTATTGGGACAAGTACAGTGCAGTTACCAATATCGGTAACAGCGAAACCCCTGTAAGTTACAGCCTTAGCCAGAACTATCCAAACCCGTTCAACCCAACAACTAAGATTAATTTCAATGTAGTAAAGAACGGATTTGTAAGTATGAAGGTTTACAATATACTTGGTAAAGAAGTTGCAAAATTAGTTAGCGGCAACTACAATGCAGGCAGCTATTCTGTTGAATTCAATGCAAGCAAGCTGTCAAGCGGTGCTTACTTCTATTCAATAGAAGTAAATGGATTCAAAGATATAAAGAAAATGATGCTTGTAAAATAATTACAATATAAATAAAACTAAAAAGGCTGTCATTTTCATGACAGCCTTTTTGTTTAATACAAACTTTGCAAAACATTTTGCTTTGTCAGATAAGTTTTCAATATTTTTAAAACCTCATATTCTTGCAAAATATTGCATTTTGATAAACTTACAAATTAAATATGGACTTGATTATTATTATTTAATACTTAAAATTACTTCAAAATTTAGTTTATTTTAAAATTAACTCTTTAACTTAATAATTAATTTAAACTGAAAGGAAGTATCATGAAAACAATCTTTTCTTCTTTATTTTTAATCCTGCTCGTACCGCTTTTATTAAATGCCCAGGAACTTCAGGTAGGTACCGGACTACCGCCGAATCCGAGCGTTAATACAGAATGGGGACCTAATGCTCTGGTTTTAAATTTTGAACCAATTGGTCCGTTAGCAGGGGTAATGACACCTAACAGTACTATTTACATCGCCATTAATGACACCTTATCAACATCCTCAGGTTTGATTATCAGGAAATCAACTGACAACGGAAACACATGGACAACTCATGGAAATTCAATTACAAACAGATTGCACTTTCCGCGTCTTGAAATGATTGCAACTTCCAATGATTCCGTTTTCTGCTGGCTGCTGTCAAATCTAAGGGTTTATAGATGGAACATTATGACAAATGCTATAAAAGCTTACGACTCGACCAATGTAAATGATTTTGACATAGCCAAAAGTTCAACAAATTCTATCTATTTATGGATTACAACAGAAACAGGAGGTCTAAGACGTTTCGGATCAATAGATAATGGCTGGACATGGATGAGCCCCGGTTATGTACAGGCAACATCAAAAAACATTAGATTATCTATGTCTGGTTCAGGTGATACACTCTATGGAGCTTACAGATCGTATTTAAATCCTGTTCTCGAAAAATCTATTATCAGAGCAACAAGGTACAGAGAATCAGCTCCAGGTACATTATCTACAATTTCTGGTGCGTTTCTTAACCTAACAGACTCATCAGAAATTAAAACAGAGTTTGATATTGCTGCTATTAACGGATCTGCCTGGTTCTTTTATACTCAGGGAACTTCAGGTGCAATAGACATTTACTGCAGAACAAGTATTAATTCAGGTGTTTCCTATGATGCACCGTTCCTCGCAGCAGGAAACCCTAATGTAGATGAATATTATTTTAATATCGGAATTGGTGGTACTGGTGCATCGAGGTATTGTGACTTTATTTATTACAGTGATAGTTTACAACCAGGAGGTGCAACTAATAACACCGATAAATTAATGTACAAATATGCTACTTCAAGCACACCGGGAACATTCTTAGGATTGACTCAGGTTTCTCAATATTATCCGAATTGGTCACCTAATGATTACAGACCGATTGTGGTTGAATTAAATGGTCTTGATGTTGGAACTGCTTGGGTTGGAGGAAGTGTTGCAGGAAGGAAGGTTTATTGGAATAGATATAATTTAGTATCTAACATTGGCAATGAAAATCAGACTCCGGAAACCTATAAATTATCGCAAAACTATCCGAATCCATTTAACCCTGTTACTAATATAGATTTCTCAATCTTAAAAGCAGGATTTGTTAATATTAAGATATTTGATATTCTTGGTAGAGAAGTATCAACATTGGTATCCCAGAATATGAACCCCGGTAATTATAGTTATAAATTCGATGCCAAAAATCTGTCGTCAGGCGTTTACTTCTACAAACTCGAAGTGAACGATTTCAGCGATATAAAGAAAATGTCAGTTGTAAAATAAGAACACTACAGTTATAAACAAAAAGGCTGTCATGAAAATGACAGCCTTTTTGTTTATAAAAAACTTTATAAATTATTCCGGTTCTACCCAGTCGTTGTTTTCTTTGATGAGATTTACAAGTTCTTCTACAGCCACTTCTGAATCAATGCTGCGTTTTACTACTTCCTTGCCTTTGTAAAGAGTTATCTTTCCTATACCGCTGCCTACGTAGCCATAGTCTGCATCAGCCATTTCACCGGGACCATTGACGATACAACCCATGATTCCAATCTTTAATCCTTTAAGATGATTTGTCTTCTCCCGAACCTTCGCTGTTGTTTCCTGAAGGTCAAATAATGTTCTGCCGCAAGAGGGACAGGATATGTATTCTGTCTTTGATATTCTTGTTCTTGATGCCTGCAATATTCCAAAAGAAATACTGTTTACAACTTTCTTTGATACAACTTCTGACTCAAGCCATATTCCATCTCCAAACCCGTCTATCAGTAGTCCGCCTATATCCGTTGCGGGATAAACAAGAAACTCTTCCTCGGAAATGTTCGCATAACTCTTCTTGATTACTACAGGACATTTTATATTATTGGATATTATCTCTTCGGCAATTCTTCTTGCATTCCTGTATGAAAGTCTTTCTGTGCAGTTAAGAATCAGCGTTACTTTTGTATCAGTAACCAGTCTATTAATTATATCCTCTGAAAACTCGTTTGTATTTATTACAACAAACTTATTAAAATCTGTATTCTTTAAATTTAAGTATTCGGATTTGTTCAGTAAAGGGTATGATTCATTATTTGAACTTAACCAGAATTCATAATCAAATATTTTCTTTAATGTACCGGGAAGTTTATAGTCAATATCCTGTGAACCAAGATAAATAAAGTCGGGAGCTATATCACCGATGTTCCATTTATCTAGTGTCTCGCTGTAATAGTATCCGACATCACGAAGACCTTCGTGCAATTTAAGTATTTCTTTGTCCGCAGTTAATATTACTATAGGAACGTTTTTACCTCCGATATTCTCAACCGATGTGGTTTCTCGCCTTGTGTATGAGAACGGATTTATTATTTCAGGAAATTGTGTTTCATTAGTCAGCTCTGTATTCCGGGCATATCTATCGACAATTGTTTTGCAAACAGGAATTTCATACTCAGGCTCTTCTGTAAGAGAAACCCTTATTGTATCACCAAGTCCTTCTTCAAGCAAAGTACCTATTCCGAGTGATGACTTAATCCTGCCGTCTTCACCATCACCAGCTTCCGTAACGCCAAGATGAAGCGGGTAATTCATGTTCTCTTTCAGCATCTGTTTAACAAGTAATCTGTAAGCCTGAACCATCACCTGCGGGTTACTTGATTTCATCGAAAGAACGATATTGTAATAATTCTCATCCTCGCAAATCCTTAAGAACTCCATAGCTGATTCAACCATACCATCAGGAGTATCTCCGTAACGGCTCATAATCCTATCTGAAAGTGAACCGTGGTTAGTTCCTACACGCATTGCCGTTCCGTATTCCTTGCAGATTTTTATAAGGGGAATGAATTTATTTCGTATGCGTTCGAGTTCTTCCGAGTAAGACTGATCGGTATATTCTATTGTTTCAAACTTCTTTTTGTCTGCATAGTTGCCGGGATTAACACGCACCTTTTCAACTATTCTTGCAGCAACTTCAGCGGCGTTTGGAGTAAAGTGTATATCTGCAATAAGAGGAGTTTTGTATCCTCTCTTTCGTAATTCGTTTTTAATTTCAAGAAGATTATGCGCTTCTTTTATGCTGGGTGCAGTTATTCTCACCAGCTCACCACCAGCTTCAATTATTCTTATTGATTGTTCAACAGTACCAATAGTATCCATTGTATCTGTTGTGGTCATTGATTGGATACGTATAGGATAAGAACCGCCAAGTGGTACATCACCGATATTTATTACGCGTGTCCTGAAACGCTTGCAGGTCATCTTAGCTTCTTGCTCTCTTTAAATAAGATTCTCTTTTCTTCTTCTGTGAGACTCGCATATCCGTTGGCTCCGAGCTTATCTAATATCGCATCAATCTTTTCATGTGCTTCCTTTTCGTCGCGCCTCATATCATCTTCATACTTGCTCTTTGAGAGATCTTCGAAATTTGCATCATAAACATTCTTTGGCGGCTCATACTTAGGCGGCTCGGGTTTCTTTTCGAACACGTTTTTGAAGTTACTAAAAACGCTCTTATCCTGACCCTGCTTCTCAAAAAACTTTGGCTTGCCTTTGTTAAGTATAAAATAAACATACAGGAATCCAACCACACCTCCGCCAAGATGAGCTATGTGTGCTATGCCTGACTGCGACTGTGACGCAACCGCAAAGACTTCAATGAGAATATATATGATTACGAGATACTTTGCTTTTATCGGGAGCATGAAATAAATGTATATGTATCTGTTCGGGAATAACATTCCGAATGCAATCAGTACTCCGTATATAGAGCCTGAAGCTCCTACTGTCGGAACGTTAAGAGGAATGTAACTTACAAGCGGTGCTAAGAAAGCATTTGCTATACCTGCACCAACTCCGCAAGCAGTATAGAATATGAAGAATGTTTTTGAACCCCACATATTTTCAAGCTCCATACCGAACATCCATAACGCGAACATATTAAAAAGTAGATGCGAGAATCCGCCGTGCATATACATATATGTGAACAACTGCCATGGTCTGAAAAAGGGAGATTCAAAAGTGAATAGAGCAAAGTTCTTTACGAATAAATCGCCGACAGGAACGCTTCCTGACTTAAGTGTGTCAAGAAAGAAAAACTGAAGTATGAAGACACCTATGTTCGATATCAACAGATACTTTATTACAGGCGGAAACATGCTGAAGCCGCCTGCGCCTCTTCTAAAATTATTCAATGTGTTTGTGTTTTAATTCGTTTTGTGCTTTTTTATAATCATCTACTGTATCTATTTCAACGCTCTCATACTCTGAAACATCTACGCTGTATATACTGTTCCTTGGGTCATTACGCTCAATTATATCCTCGAAGGTCTTTTCGTAAAATTCGTTAACATTATTATCCTTTAATACTTTCCGGTCAAGTATCTTAAATATTTCGTTACCAAGGCTTTTTGAAAACTTCTCTATCCCTATTGATTCCCCTATTGCCTCATGAATAGGAACATCCTTAGCCATTCTGAGTATTCTGTTGTTACTGTCAACTGTTACTTTTATCTGTTCATCATCGAGCTTTACTGCTGTGTTAACCGCGGCAGCATTTTCATTCGGGTCAGCGAGCAGTTTCTTAATTATGCGTGAATCAAATACTATATCGCTGTCAAGCAGGATGAAACCGTCCTTTACGAAGTCCTTCGTCATCCAAAGTGAATAAGAATTGTTGTTGTTAGAGTAATCAGTGTTTGTAAGAAACTTCATGTTAACATCCATAAAATTCTTATTAAGATAATCCTTTATCATATTCTCTCGGTAGCCGGTTACAAATATAAAATCATTTATTCCGTTCTTAATGACATTTTCCATAGTACGATGCAGCAAATTCTTACCGCATACATCGAGTAAGCATTTGGGAGTAGTATCAGTTAAAGGTCTCAGTCTCTTTGCAAGACCAGCCGCTAATATGATTGCCTGCATATAATTATTTTGATAATCCGTTAAGTGTCTTCTTCTGAATAATGTATAATATGAGAAGCATAAGATTCCCAAGTGTAAACGTAATCCAAAGATATATATCAATTCTGTTTAAAAACGCCGCAAGTATCGCTGCTGTTAAATGTGTGGTTGAGCCAATCCAGCTCCATGCACGAAGGAGCATCATATTCTTATTCTTATAAAGCTCGGGGGCGACATCAAGTCTCTCATCTTTCGAGGCTCCGCTCTGCACTGAAATGTATTTTAAATAAATGCTAACAAGGAATTTTTCTACGATTCTCCCCTTTGTCCTTTCAAGAACTTTTTTAAGTCTGGAAAATTCATCGAATTCGTCATCAAGGTTGTTACCTTTATTGTAAACGTTTAGCATATAAACGTTACGATAGTTATCAAAAAACATATTCTGAAATGTACGAGAGGCAGCACCTGCGAGTGTTATCAGCCACACATAGAAATAGTCTCCCGTTGCAACACTTAAGCCTATTCCAATACCAAGAAACATCGAAAAGCCCGTGACATAATCAATGAATCCGTCAATAATTCTTCCAATACCCGTCCCATTTTTCTTAAGCCTTGCAAGCTGACCGTCTGCACAATCCAGTATATTCGATACCAATAAACATATTCCTGCAAGCACGAATGACTGCGGTGTTCCGAATGCAAAGAATACACCCGTGAGAATACCAAACAGCATCGAGAAAGCAGAAATCTGATTAGGTGTTATATTTGTGGAATAGATTAATTTTACAAACAGGAATGAAAGAGGGCGATAGAAATATATATCGAATATTTCCTCAACGTCATAACTTTTTAAAGAACTTTTGAACTCTGTGTACCAACTCATGTTTTAATTACCCGTTATCCTTTTAATGTAATATTTTCTTTTGCTTAAGTTTCTTAAGCTTCTTTTTATACTCTTTCCTTGACTCTGCAATATACTTCTTTTTAACCTGAGCGACAAAATACTCCTGAACGTTGAAGTACTCCTTTTCCCCTTTATCATTTTCAGGGACTTCTATCTTTGAATAAGTGCCGTCGCTGTTAAGAACACGCGCTTTTACGTTATCTTTCAGATAGAGTGCAAGAATCTCTTCAAGGTCTTCTATTATCCTTTGGTTTTCAATAGGATAAAGCATCTCAACACGTCTGTCAAAATTACGCTGCATTATATCTGCGCTGCCTGAATATATAACAGGTTTTCCATTATTGTAGTAATAATATATTCGGCTGTGCTCAAGAAATCTTCCAACGATGCTTACAACTCTTATGTTTTCGCTTACACCTTTTATTCCGGGTCTAAGACGGCAGATGCCTCTAATTATAAGTTCTATTTTAACACCTGCATTAGAAGCCTGGAAGAGCTTAAATATCAGCTTATCATCAACGAGAGAGTTTGCCTTTATTACTATTCTTCCGTTACCATGTGTTTTATGAGATTCTATTTCATCATCAATAAACTTACTTAAATACTTACGCATAGTATAAGGCGCTACAAGAAACTTCTTGTATTCCTTCTGTTTAGAGTGCCCCGTAAGATAATTAAAGAGGTCTGAAGCATCCTTACAGAAATCCTCGTTGCATGTAAAGAGCCCAAGGTCTGTATAAATTCTGGAAGTAATCGGGTTATAGTTTCCTGTACTCAAATGAAGATAGCGAGTCATCTTTCCAGATTCTTTTCTTACTACTAACAGCAGCTTACAGTGTGTCTTTAAACCTGATATGCCGTAAACAACGTGTACACCTGCATTTTCAAGCTTCCTCGCCCAGATTATATTATTCTCCTCGTCGAACCTTGCCTTGAGTTCAACAACAGCTGTGACTTGCTTGCCATTTTCGGCTGCTTGAATAAGTGATTTAATTATTGGCGAGTCACCGCTTGTTCTGTATAGAATTAACTTGATAGCAAATACATTCTTATCTTCGGCTGCCTGTGCAATAAACTCTGTAACAGAAGAGAAAGAATAGAAAGGGTGGTGAAGCATAATATCGCGTTTTCTTATTGCCTTAAAGAAATCATCTTCATCAAGAAAGAAAGATGATATCCTCGGCATATAGCCTTCATCCTTAAGAGTTCTTTTATCGATACGGTAAAGGTCCATTAAATCACCAAGATTTAAAGGACCGTCAACTTTATATATTTCGGTGTTATCAAGTTCAAGGTCATCTATCAGAAAGTTTAGTATTTTATCAGGTATCTTTTCTTCTACTTCGAGCCTTACAATTATACCAAGTCTTCTCTTCTTTACTTCCTCTTCAATAAGCGTAAGGAGGTCGCCTGCTTCTTCCTCTTCGAGTTCAAGGTCAGCATTCCTTGTAATACGAAAAGCATAACAATCAGTAATTTTCATACCTGAGTAGAGCTTATGAGCATTGGCTTCGATAAGTTCTTCGAGTAACAGATATTGAGTACTGTTTTCCTTTCCTATAGAAATAAATCTCGGGAAGTTTCCCGGTATCTGTAGAACCGAAACCTTTTCCTCAACAATCTCCGTATCGGGGTCATCAAGAACGATTGCAAAAGCAAGTGTTCTGTTTACAAGATTTGGAAACGGATGAACATTATCCATCGCAATAGGAGTAAGAACAGGAAATATTTCATCATCGAAGTAGTTATCAAGCTTTTTCTTTTCATCTTCATCAAGTTCAGAATATTTGAAGAATTTGATATTATTCTCTTCAAGCTGAGGAACAAGTTCCTGATTGAATAACCTGTACTGCTCCTTAACCATAGGGCAAAGTTCCTGATAAATATACTCACGCTGTTCCTGAGCTGTTAGACCGTCGGATGTTGTTTCGTTTACATCGCTTACAATCTGTCGCTTAAGTCCTGAAACGCGTATCATAAAAAACTCATCAAGGTTTGTGCAGAATATAGAAAGGAACTTAACACGTTCAAGAAGGGGCTGAGATTTATCTACAGCTTCCTCCAGCACACGCCTGTTAAATTCTATCCAGCTTAGTTCCCTGCTGAAAAGATACTCTGACCTTATTTTGTTCTTACCGTTCAATATTTAGTTATCTGAAAATTTATTTTATCACCTTCTTTCACGCCATACTTGTCAGAAAATCCCGCAACAACTTCAACCACGTACATCGCTTTCTTATCAGAAGGCAAGGATTCCTTAGAATATGGAGTTGTGTTTTTATGAATCTTTACAATTTCCTTGTTTTCATTCACGAACATAATATCGAGAGAAAGCACTGTATTCTTCATCCAGAAAGACTGCAGCTCAGAGATTACAAAAACAAAGAGCATACCCTGGGTTTCTTCCATAGTTTTTCTGAACATAAGACCTTTTTCACGTTTCGCATCATTATCTGCAATCTCTACATCAATCTTCTTAATTATCTTATTATCTTTAGCGCTGACAAACTCGACTTCACCCTGCTTTACAAATTGAGGTTCTGTCGATTCTTTCTTTTCTACCACTACCTTTCTTTCTATTGGTTTCTCGTCATTCATCATTGTGTATATGAAGTAACCTGCGACAATAACAACAACTCCAATAAGAACATAAATAACGTAGTTAGGTTTATTGGGTGTTGTATTTTTTAATTCCGCTTTATTTTTTGCCATTATTTCTTTCCTAAATATTCTTTGATTGAATCCATTAAATAATAATTCTGTTCGCGTGTACCGAGAGTGATTCGAGTTTCCGTTTTAAATGCTTCTTCATCAAGGAATTTAATGAGAAGATTTCTTTCTTTAAGAAACTTGTTGAGTCCTTTTCTGATATCGTGCGGCATATCTACAAGCATGAAGTTTGCATAAGACTTGTACGGAGTAAATCCTTCCATTTTTGAGAACTCTTTGTAGAAGTATTCCTTGTCGTCCTGCATCATCTTTGTAACTCTCTCATAGTATTCAGTATCTTTGTAAGCAATCTCACCGAGCTTTTCCGAAATCCTGTTGTAACCGAGGTATCTGACTGTGTAGTTCATTAACTCTTCGAGATTCTTACCTGTGAAAGCATAACCTATACGGCAACCTGCGAGAGCAAAGTACTTTGAAAATGTTCTGCAGATAACGAGGTTAGGAAATTCATCAAGGAAAGGTTTAACGTAATCATTCTCGGTCGAACCGAATCCCCAGTAAGCTTCGTCAATCATAACGAGTGCACCTCTGCATGCATCAAGAAACCTGTGAAGGTCATCTTTTGATATCCTATTTCCTGTCGGATTGTTTGGAGAAGCTATAAGAACAATTCTTGGTTTTTCCCTGTCATAAATCTCAATCATTTTATCAACATCATAAGCGAATGTTGCGATACCATCTTCCTCACTTCTTACCATTGGATACTCGACGTTGAAACCGCCTACTTCGTAAGCAACTTTCTTGTAATACCACCATGCTTCTTTAGGAATAAGAATCTTCTCTTTCCTATCGAGATAATAATGTATTATCTGCTTCAGGAGATCTTCGCTTCCATAAGAAAGTATCACCTGTCTTTCCGGAAGTCCGAATTCATCGGCAATCATCTTTGACAAGCTTGACTTGATACCTTTGGAGAACTCTCTTGAATAGTTCGAAAGTTCATCTATTGTAACATGCTTAAGGAACTCATAGCATTTCGGTGATGGTCCGTACTGGGATTCATTTCTATCCAGATACTGAAGCTCTTTATACTTTTTAGGGTCTGTCATATTCTTAAATATTTGATGTTAATGAATTAATTACTTTTTAGTTAAAAACTTTTTAATACCGTTCTTGCAATCTTCCGACATACGTGTAAGTGTGTTCAGGTCAACGGCATACTCAAGAGCCGCTTCAAAACCCATTGAAGAAATATTCTTAAACATTTCCTTTGTGAGCATCACAGAACTTGACGGCAGCTGGTTGAGGGAATCACAAAGCTGATTCGTGTAGCTTTCAAGCAATTGCTGTTCGACGACATAGTTTACAAACCCCATTTTAAGAGCTTCGGGGGCTGTGATAAACCTTGAAGTGAGAAGCAAATCCTTTGCGTGTGTTTCACTGACACGCTTCAGAAGAAAAATCATAACGATTGCAGGAATGAATCCGATTCTTACTTCGGTATATCCAAACTGAGCTTTATCTGAAGCAACGATAAGGTCGCAGGCACTTGCGATACCGCAACCGCCGGCGAGAGCATAACCGTCAACCATTGCAAGAGTCGGCTTCTTGCAGTTATAGATTGCAAGCAAGAGGTTTTTATAATTACTTGAGTCTTTCTTGTTTTCCAGAACATCAAAATCCTGTATCTTATTCAAGTAGTCAAGAAACAGCCCTGAACAAAAGTTACCGCCTGCCCCTGTTATTATTAATGATTTAGTATCATCATCTTCTGATATTGTATTAACTGCGTGAGTAAGCTCGCTTATCATTTCATCGTCAAGCGAATTTCTTTTATCGGGACGGTTAAGAACAAGCTTTTTAGTTTTACCCTTATCTTCCAGAATGATTTTATTAAAGCTCTTTTTCATTAGCAGTTTAGTTTGGTATAAAGTTAATGTGATATTCGTTTTCGAAATTCAGTATTTGCGACCTAATCATAAAATACTTTTCGAGTGAATCCTGTGTAATGATGTCAAGTGTGCTTCCTGCAGACACTATCTTTCCGTTTTCGAGCAACAGGGTTTCATCGGTATATTTCAAAGCTATATTCAGGTCATGAATAACGGTCATTACAGTTAATCCCTTTTCCTTGTTAAGTTTCGTAAGAACGTTAAAGATATCGTACTGATAATTAACGTCAAGATACGTAAGCGGTTCATCCACAATCAGTATTTTATCAGACAGACTGTTTCTGCAGTCAAGCTGTACAAAAGCGAGAGCGAGTATAACTTTTTGCTTTTCACCGCCGGAAAGTTCGTAAAGAAATTTATCTTTCAGATTTACTATAGAAAGCATTTCGAGAGCGAAGTTAACTATTTCCTTTTCTTCTTTGCCCGTACTAAAATCAGTAAAAGATTTATACGGATACCTGCCGAGACACAGGAAATCGAAGACGCGAATATTCATATCGAAGAACTGAGTCTGCTGAGGAATGAATGACAAATGCCGCGCAAGAGTTCTGGAAGAAAGTATTTTGATATTCTTTCCGCCGAAAAGAATTTCGCCTGAATAGTTACCGATAACCCCGGACAACAAATTAACCAAGGTTGATTTACCTGAGCCGTTCCTTCCTATAACCGCATAAAACTTACCTTTGCTGATGTCAAGATTAACACCGCTTAGTACAATCCTGCCGTTTCCGTATGAAAAGGATACGGAATCAAGTGAGAGCAAAGACAAATCCATTTTGCTATTTTATGTACTGAGAGTTCTTGTAGTCATAAAACCACTGGAACAGACCAGTACCTTTATCAGCATCAAATTCGATGAAACAGACGCCTGATTTTTTGAACTGAAAGTTCGGCTCTTTCTTATCAGAGAGACCTTCAATAAGAAGAGAGATTAGAGGTTCGTGTCCGACAAGAGCGATTGAATTAAATACTGTATTTCTCTTTAAGAGCTGAGCAACTTTAGCTACTGAGCCATTGAGCAAGAGTTCGTTTGCTATTTCAACATCATGCTTGTACTTAAGAGTTGAAGCAAGAACTTCCGCTGTCTGTACAGCTCTAATCAGAGGACTTGTAAAGACCTTATCGAGGTCAAGAAGATAATCTTTCAGGCTTTTAAAAACCGTTGAAGAAATCTTACGTCCTTTAGGAGTGATGTATCTTAACTCGTCCGTGCGGACTGATTCGGTTTCATAATCAATTGCTTCTGCGTGTCTAATCAAAAACAGTTTCATTTTTTAGTATTTTAATTTAGTATGTTAGTTAATTTTAAGACTATCTACGGATTTAACACCGTTTAAATTCGTTAGCATAACTTCCGATATACTGTTATGCAGTTTAATATCATTCTTTGTTCTTACTCTAATGTAATTTTCAGTCCAGCCCTCTATGTAATCAACTCCGTTAAAAGCAACAACCGTGTTTTCAAAGAGAACCTTTTGTTTAGTGTTCAGATGCCGAGTGTAAAAGTCATACTTCTTCTTCGCAGAAAGGTTTCTTAAAGTTTCACTTCTCTGCTTTCTTTTAATTACATCGACCTTGCCATCCATTGTAACAGCCAGAGTATTTTTGCGCTCTGAATAGCTAAACACATGCAGATAGCTGACTTTTAAATCGTCGATAAAATCATATGTATTCCTGAAATTCTCATCCGTCTCGCCGGGAAATCCGATAATTACATCGACGCCAATACCAAGACCCGGCAGTTCAATGTTCAGCTTTTCCACTAAGTCACTGAATAATCGTAAGTTATATCTTCTTTTCATAAGTTTCAAGATACGACTATCTCCACTCTGAAGCGGGATATGAAAATGCTTGCAGAACTTATCCGAGTTTTTTACGAGACTAATTACCTCATCAGTAAGAAGATTCGGCTCAATAGAGCTTATACGAATGCGTTCAATACTTAGTTTATCGAGTTCGTGAAGAACATCGATAAGTTTTTTGGTTGTGTAATTTTCAAAGAACTTATAATCACCTGTATTTACACCTGTGAGGATGATTTCTTTATAACCTGAATCAATAATCTTCTTTGCATTATCAACAACTTCTTCCAATGGAAGACTACGCGAAATACCTCTTGCCATCGGTATAGTACAGAAACTGCAGTTATAGTCGCAGCCGTCCTGAATCTTCATGAAAGCTCTGGTTCTTGAATCGGAGTCTGCTGAGAAGGCACCTTTAATTTCATCGTCTGCCTTGCCTACTTCCGAAACGAAGATACGCGGTTTATCCTCTTTGAAAATACAGGAAATATCTTCAAGCTCAACGTTATCAAGATATTCAAAGAGCCGAAGCTTTTCCTTTGAGCCAAGGATAAGGTCAACACCTTCAATATCTGCTATTTCCCCAGGCTGAAGCTGAGCGTAACAGCCCGTTACAATAACGTAGGTTTCCGGATTCTTACGCAGAACGCTTCTGATAATCTGCCTGCATTCTTTATCGGCATTATCCGTTACTGAGCATGTATTCAGCACAAAGATATCGGATTCTTCGCCATAGTTATGCAACTTCATACCCTTAAGCTCAAATTGCTTAGCCAGGGTAGAAGTCTCGCTATAGTTTAACTTACAACCGAGTGTATGTAATGATACTCTCTTCATTGATGAATTTACAATTTTTCGATAGTATATTTAATGCAAAATATTTTCTATATCAGGTGATTAATTCCGGTTCGCGAATGAGCTTAATTCCGAATTTCAGGAAGACTTTATTTTGAATCTTTTCTGATAATCTTAATAAATCTTTAGTTGAGCCGCCCTTGTTAACCAAGGCGAGAGAATGTTTAGAAGAAATTCCAATTCCATTTTTAGTGTAACCTTTTTCAAAGCCTGAATTTTCTATCAGCCAGGCGGCAGACACCTTGAACTGCTCTCCTACTTTATAACAAACTGGCTGTAAATTCAATTCACTGCATTTCTTTAAAAAATTCTTGTACGCTTTTTTATCGATAACGGGATTTGTAAAGAAAGATCCGCAGGAAAAGGACTCGTTATCATTTTCATTGTAAATCATTGATTTTCCAGCCCTTATTTCGAGAACGGTATTTCTGACATAAATCAGTTTACTAATGTTATTATGTAAGGATTTATAAATGTCATCATATACCAATAAATCATAAAGTTCTTTATATTTGATAACGGGTTCACCATTGAATTCAAGATCAAATGTCACTTCTGTGATGATGTACTTTCCTTTGCTTTTTGATTTGAACATGCTGTTTCTGTATGAAAATCCGCAGGACTTTTTACTAAAGACCTCGAATTTGAGGGTTTCGGTATTAAGAACTTTAACGGATTTAATTACTTTAGAGACTTCCTGCCCGTAAGCACCGACATTCTGAATCGGGGTTGCGCCTACGCTGCCGGGAATACCGGATAGACATTCGATTCCGGCATAACCATTGAGGAGAGCAAATTCAACGAATGCATCCCAGTTAACGCCGGCGTTTACAATAAATAAATCGCCATCCTGAGAAATACCTTTTGAATTGATATAGATAACAACACCTTTGAAGCCTTCGTCAGAGAAGATGGAATTGCTACCGCCTGCGAGCACCTGAAAAGAGAGGTTGTTTTCGCGTGCGTATTTAACTGCACTGATGATATTGTCATCATTGACGCACTCGACGAACTTATCGGACTGACCTCCGAGTTTTATAGTAGTAAAATCAGAGAGATTAACGGTTTTAAAAGAAATATCATCCATAGAATAAAAATAGTGTTTTAAAAGAAAGAATAATAACCAGTAAATTTTATACTCGATTAGACTCAGGAAGTTGCTAAATTAAACTGTAAAAGAGGAGAATATTAAAACGGGTCGAGGATTAGGTTAGGTTACTTCGAGGTTTCTTATAGCTTAATACGAGGCTACTTCGAGAGGATACCGCACTATAAACGCACAATTATCGGACTATTACCGTACTTTTATTGGATTTGTGTGAGAAGTGATGTTTTTTGAGCAATTTAAGTTATTTTAAGAATGAATCACTTAAAACTCAGATGAAATAGGGCTATTTCAAGCTGATATTTACAATATACTTATTAAAACAACAA
>Ga0172380_10001472_pt1 | contig 40377 bp, 32 predicted proteins | sample Leawe162metaG_FD_119747 | JGI IMG/M metagenome (GOLD analysis project Ga0172380, IMG submission 119747) | Leachate microbial communities from a municipal landfill in Southern Ontario, Canada - Leachate well 162 metaG | ecosystem: Engineered > Solid waste > Landfill > Unclassified | place...
AGCATTGCGGGCAGGCGTGGCGCGCTTCGCGTAACCCGTGCCGGCAGGGTGTGCGTCAGCACACGCGCCGGCGCGGCATCGGGCAGCTTGTCCGGCGTAGCCTTGGCGAAGACGGAAGCGTAGCGAGCCCGTATCCTGATCATCACGTAAATCGTTATTCTTTAAACTAAGGCTTGACCCTACGGCTTCCCAAGTCTTGTCCGCTCTTATATCACGGACGATACATTGAAATGTCAATTGTCAAGGGCTGGCCCCAATCCGCCCTTTGATGAGTGACCCTACGGCTTCCCGGTATCTTGTCGGAGATCTAACCGCTTTTCATGCTATCTGACCCCAATTCGTCCCGGCTTCCATCGACAATTTGTATAATATAAAGTTAATGGGGCCGAGACTATTTTATTCGTTAACACAGGCACTTTTTCCATTGGATCCGGCTGCCTGCACAGATATTCCCCCCATAATATAGCCTTGTTCACGATATTTATACTTTCAAACGGAACTGATATACGAAGAGTTATGGCATCTCCCGCATCCAAATATATCCAGTCATGTTTTGCGCCGGTGTTATCAACACCATGACTAACATCAACAACATTAACTTTACTAACCACTTCCACATGATTACTGCTATACCGTTTTTCCCCTTCTAAATGTTGTCGTATAAAAAAATCCTTTCTGTTTACCAAAACCTCTCTTTGGGGCGAATATGTGCATTTTACCCACGCATACACCATGCCTGGAGAATTTGTAACAAATTTTTCTAAAATCAATGTTATTTCATTTTCAACAGCGGGTTCTCCTTCTGAAAACGCAATCTTTGCGATTAAGCATAAATAAAATATGTAAAAGCATTTTTTCATCATAAGTGCCTTTCGCCGCTAATATTGAATTGACGTATCATAATCGTCTTGCTCATTTCTGGCTGTAAACACGAGCCGAAAGGTTGCGTCGCGTGCTTCAGATTTTATTCCTATTTCTATGGCAAATGTCACGCTGAGAGCAGAAGACTCTATATCCAGCCCCATTATTAGATCCGTACAGCACGTTGAGGCGTGGACGGCTGAGGGTCAGCCCTTATAATAGATATTAGCGAGACATTCTTCATCTTCCACCAATATGAAAATCTTTATTATAAGTGACCCTCCGCCGCCAGCGCCAACACGCAACCCTTATTTCCTATTTCCAGGGCTGACCCCAATGCTTCCTAGTCTGTCGTCATAAGCATATTTGTTTTTCTTGGCTATTCCGATGTGTCAGGCGCTAACATCCATGCCGAGCATTATATCCAAGCCGTGCCGCGAATCAATCATTGAAACGGCCTCTTTTCCATGTTACCAAGTACGCCCATGGCGGCGATTACCATACCGATTACGGATCCGCACCGGCGCATTCAAACGGCTTCGGCTGCTCGCCCGGAGTTGCCTCTGCCCATGACCCGCGAGGAAATGGACCGGCGCGGCTGGGACGCGTGCGACATTGTCCTCATCACGGGCGACGCTTACGTGGATCACCCGTCATTCGGCGCGGCGCTTGTCGGACGCTGGCTGGAACACCTGGGTTGCCGGGTCGGGATCATCGCCCAGCCGGATCCGCTCAAAATCGAAACTTTCCGTGAATTGGGCAAACCGCGCCTGTTTTGGGGCGTCACGGCCGGGAACTTGGACAGCGAACTGGCCAACCTGACCGTCATGCGCAAACTGCGCCGGGACGACCCCTACTCGCCCGGCGGCCGGGCGGGACGCCGGCCGCGCAACGCCTCGATCGTCTATACCGCCTGCGCGCGCCACGCTTTCAAGGGCGTCCCGGTCGTATTGGGCGGCGTGGAGGCCTCCCTGCGCCGGTTCGCCTATTACGATTATTGGACCGACCGGGTCCGGCGCTCGTTGCTCTTCGACGCCAAGGCCGATATCATTGTTTACGGCATGGCGGAGCGCGCGCTGGCCGAACTGGCCTTGCGCGCGCGGGAAGGAAAACCGTGGCATGGCGTCCGGGGCACGGCGGAAGGCCTGAACACGATCGCCGATCTTGGCGCCGTGCAAGAGCTCCCTGCTTACGAAACCGTGGCCGCCCCTACGCCCGAAGGCCGCCGCGCGTTCATGGAAACGGCCAAACTCATCGAGGCCGAAACCGACCCGCAATCCAACCGCGTCCTGGTCCAGCCGCATGGCAATCGTTGGCTCGCGGCGCATCCCCCGGCACCGCCGCTGACCACCGCGGAAATGGATTCAATCTATGCCCTGCCCTTCACGCGCCGGCCGCATCCAAGTTACGGCCGGGAACGGATTCCGGCGTATGACATGATCAAAGACTCCGTCACCATCCATCGCGGTTGTTACGGCGGCTGTGCGTTTTGCGCAATCGGCATGCACCAGGGGAGAATCGTCAGCTCGCGCAGTCAGGAAAATATTTTGGGTGAAATCGAGAGCATGGCCCGCGCCCCGGATTTTCACGGCACCCTCAGCGACCTGGGCGGACCGACCGCCAATATGTACGGCGCCGGCTGCCGGCGCGGCCGCGCCGACTGTCGCCGCCAAAGCTGTCTCTATCCCGGGCTTTGTCCGAACATGCCGACCGACCACAGCGCTTATACGCAACTGCTTCAGGCCGCCCGGAAAGTTCCCGGCGTCAAACACGTGTTCGTCTCCAGCGGCATCCGCTACGACCTGGCGCTGGCCGACAAAGACGAGACCTGGCTAAAGGAACTGATTGCGCACCATATCGGCGGGCGGCTCAAGATCGCCCCCGAGCACATCACCGCAAAAGCCTTGCGCGCCATGCGCAAGCCGGAGGCAACCAGTTATCTGAAGTTCCTCCAGCGGTTCCGCGAACTGTGCCGGGATGCCGGGAAACCGCACGAGATTGTGGAATATTTCATCAGCGGCCACCCTGGCTGCACATTGGCCGACATGATTGAGTTGGCGCAATATCTGCGCCAGGCGCGCATCCAGCCAAGCCAAGTCCAGGATTTTTATCCCGCCCCCCTGAGCATGGCCGCCGCCATGTATTACACCGGCCTCGATCCGGAAACGTTCCAACCCATCTACGTGGCCCGCACCGACCGCGAAAAGGGATTACAGCGCGCCCTGCTCCTGTGCCACAAACCGGAATTTTACCGCAAAGCCCGGGAAGCCCTCCATGCCGCCGGGCGCGCGGACTTGATCGGACACGGCAAGAATTGTTTGGCGCCGCCGGAGTAATGGCGCTTGTCTATGCCGGCGCGGTTTGCAATACTCGGCCGCGTCGATATGGCGGATATTGACGAAATGCAACTTGATGCCAAGGAATTCAATTTTCTGTAGCCGCGCCGGCCCGCCCGCAACGCTGTGCGTAGCACTGCGGGCAGGTGACGGCGTGGATTCTTCGGCGGCCACGGCGTTACCGCCGCGGCTACAAGAGTCCGCCCCGCTTTGGGGGCGTTAAGTGCATGTATAGAAATTTTCCGCTATTGGCGGATCCGCCTCCGGCGGAACACCGGCTATTCTGCCCCGAAGATAGCCGACATAAAGTCGGCTCTACATGAAAAAGTCGCCGCCTTTGGCGGCCTCAGGGAGGAGATCATGCCCGCATTAAAGACACTACAGCAACTGGCGCGGAAGCACGGAACGCCCCTGTTCGTGATGGACCACGACGAACTGCGCCGGAATTATGCCGCCTTCAAAAAATATTTGCCGCGTGTCCAGGCCTATTTTGCGGTCAAGGCCAACCCGGACCCGGCAATTGTCAAGACGCTTTACGAAGCCGGCGCGAGTTTTGACGTGGCCTCGATGCCGGAGTTCATGATCGTGCACGAATACATCAAGGATCTGCCGGCCAAACAGCGCCAGGATTGGATCTGGGACAAAATCATCTACGCCAACCCGATCAAGGCCAACGAGACCTTGCAGGCGCTCGATCGATACAAGGCCCTGGTGACTTACGACAACTCCGAGGAAATCAAAAAAATCAAGCAGTACGCCCCGCATTCGGGCCTCTGCCTGCGCCTTAAAGTCGCCAACACCGGCGCGATGGTGGAACTATCGTCCAAGTTCGGCGCGGCCTCGGGCGAAGCGGTGGATCTCATCCTCGAAGCCGACCAGGCCGGCCTGGTCGTTGAGGGCTTAAGTTTCCATGTCGGCAGTCAGACCACCAACTTCGACAACTTTGTGCAGGCCATCAACCTTGCGGCCAACGTGTTCAAGGAGGCGCGCGAGCGCGGCTATACGAAGATGAACCTGCTGGATATCGGCGGCGGGTTTCCGGCGCCCTACGACGCCACCGTCAAACCGTTCCGCGAACTGGCCCGCAAAATCAATGCCGAGCTTGATCGTCTTTTCCCGAAGGACATTCAAATCCTGGCCGAGCCCGGACGGTTCATGGTGGCGACCGCCGGGACCGCCGTCTCTAAAATCATCGGCAAGGCCGCGCGCGACGGCAAGCTGTGTTATTACGTTGACGACGGTGTTTACCACACCTTCTCCGGCATCATCTTCGACCACTGCCAGTACCATTTGCAAGCGTTCAAGAAAGGCCCGACCCAGATTTGCACCGTCTTCGGCCCGACCTGCGACGCGCTGGACGTGATCTCGATGTCCGAGGAACTCCCCGCCAGCCTCGAACGCGGCGACCTGCTCTACAGCAAGAACATCGGCGCCTACAGCATCGCCTCCTCGACCCCGTTCAACGGCTTCCCGCCCGCGAAAACGGTTCACATCAACCGATAAAAATCTTGGCGCTCACCGGGACATACGAGAGTTATGGGAGGCGCCAATCCCATTGCTTTCATACTTCCCATCATTCCAATGCTGTCTGTACCGCGCTTTATTGTCAGCACCTTTGTCGATCCCTCGCCTGAAGCCTGGCGCGCGTCATGCGCTCACGCAGGCCGCCTTCTTTCAGAAAATCCTGCTCCAGTCGACGGAGCTGCCGGTCAATCAGGTAGTTGGTCTGGTTAATCAGGCAGAGGGCGATGTTGGCGACGACCTCAGGTGGGCGGGTTTCCACGAACTCGCGATAGTCCTCGTAGGTTTGAGGCGTTTTACGGCCCAGCTTGCGGACGTATTGCGCTTCCCTGGAATTCTTGTCCCAGATCGCGAGGTCGCGGGCACGGAGAAAGTCTTTATAGTCATCCAGTAATTCTTCCAGGCTGGCACGGGCCACGTTGGTGAGCTTGATCTCGGTTTCCTTGGAGGTCAGCGCGGCCTTACTGCCCTCCAGGATGTTTTTCTTTCCCGAGCGGGCCGACTGGATCATCTGGTCAATGGTGCGGTCACCCCGGTCGAGGAATTTGTGCGCAAAGCGGAAGGTGATGTCATAAACCACTTCGGCTTTCTGGAACGAAAGCAGTGTCTGGTAATCGCCGCGGGGCGGGAGAATGGGATGGGCGTCATGGGAAGCAGGGGAAGTATTTTCCCCATTATTTTCATGCTTCCCATCATTCCCATTCATCCCATTGCTCCCATTCTTTTTCACGGCAGCCCCGATTTTTACCGGCTTTTTCGCGGACTTGGAGGCGCCAGGGCGATCATGGGGTTGGCGGCGGAGACAGTGACAGTGGCGGTGGATTCGGCCAGTTCCGTTTGCAGGTCGCGGACAGTGCCATCGAACGAATCCTTACTGCCGGGTTCGATCTCCTTGACGTCCGTGGGCAGGCCGATCTTATCGAGGATGGCGATGAACGGCTCGGGATCGAGTTCCTCGACGTTCACCATCGTCTTCGGTTCCCAGACGCCCCGGGCCACGAGCATGGCGGCGGCGACGGGCGGGACGCCGGCGGTATAACTGATGCCCTGGGACTCGACCTCTTCAAAACATTTTTTGTGGTCCGAGACCTGATAGATCAGGATTTCGCGCTTCTTGCCGTTCTTCCAGCCCTTGACAAAATTGCCGATGCAAGTATTGCCGGTGTAGTTGGGCGCCAGGGTTTTCGGATCGGGCAGGAGCGCCTTGACCACCTTGAGCGGCACGACCTGCTGGCCGGTGGTCAGGGTCACCGGCAAATGCGAGAGAAACCCGAGGGTGCGCAGCACGGTGAAGACGTTGATGTAGTGGTCGCCGAAACCCATCCAGAAACGAATGCTGTTGGCGTCGATGTTCTTCGAGAGCGAGTGCAGTTCGTCGTGGCCGTTCAGGTAGATCGGGCAAAGGCCGGCGACCGGAAAATTATAGACGCGCTTGACGGAATGCGTCGGATACTCCCGCCACTGACGGTCAATCCAGGTCCAGACCTTGATGAACTCGCGGAAATTGATTTCCGGGTCGAAATTCGTGGCAAAATACTTGCCGTGCCGGCCGGCGTTGACGTCCATGATGTCGATCGTATCGATCTTGTCGAAATAGCGTTTCGCCGCCAGCGCACAGTAGGCGTTGACCACGCCCGGATCGAATCCCACGCCGAGGATGGCGGTCAGCCCCCTGGCCTTGCAGCGGTCCTTGCGCTTCCACTCGTAGTTCGCATACCAGGGCGGGTTTTCGCACACCTTGTCCGGCTCCTCATGGATGGCGGTGTCCAAATAGACCGCGCCGGTCTCGAGGCAGGACTCGAGGACCGACATATTGACGAACGCCTGCCCGAGATTGATGACGATCCCGGAGCCGGTCTCCCCGATCAGCTTCACGGTGGCCGGGACGTCGAGCGCATCGATCTGCCGGGAATAGAGCTTTTTCGACTTGTCCTTGATGTGGTTCTTGCACTGGACGCTCGCGATAATTTCGTCGCATTTGGCCCGCGTGCGCGAGGCGATACAGATATCGCCGAGCACATCGTTGTTCATCGCGGCCTTATGGGCCGCCACATGCGCCACGCCGCCGGCGCCGATAATCAATACGTTCTGCTTCATATTGTTTTCCTTTTTTTAAGACAGGCTTCTCAAAAAATCCTTGTATCCGAACCTGCGGACCGTTTGCACGGTCCCATCCAATCTTCGCACGCAGATCGCCGGCATGGGCAATCCGTTGAACCAATTTTTTTTGACCATCGTATATCCGGCGGCATCCGCGATGCGCACCACGCTCCCGGTCTTCAGTCTGGTCTTCAGACTGTATTGGCCAAAGACGTCGCCCGCCAGGCACGAACGGCCGGCAAGCATGACCTCGAACCGGCCTGGCCCCGGCGACGCGATTTTGGCGCTGGTGCGGTAGATCAGGTGGTCCAGCATGTGCGCTTCGGTCGAGGCATCCACGATGGCAATATCGACCTCGTTATGCACGACATCCAGGACCGTGGTCACCAGTTCCGCGCAGCCGCTAATGGCCGCCTCGCCGGGTTCCAGATAGACCTGGACGCCGAATTTCGCGCTGAAGGCCTTTAAGCGTTCGCAGAATTTTTCAAGCGGATAATCGTCCTTCGTGAAGGCCACGCCGCCGCCCAGGCTGACCCACTCCAGGCGTTCGAGCAGGCCGCCATAGTCGCGCCCGATGCGGTCCAGGTTAGCGGAAAAATTGCCGAAGTCGTCGTTTTCACAGTTGAAATGGAACATCACGCCGCTGATGAGGGCGGCGGCCCGCATGAGCGCGGCTTTATCGGTAACGCCCAGCCTGGAATATTTACGGGCCGGGTCGGCCAGGTCGAAATGCGAATAACTGACCCCCGGATTGACCCGCAGTCCCAGTTTTCGCCCGCGGACCTTGTGGCGGCACAGCTCAAGCTGGGACACCGAATTGAAGATGACCTTGTCGGCGTATTTACCGACGGCCTTGAGGTCCGCGCCGGAAAACCCGACGCTGTAGGCATGGACCTCCTTGCCAAATTTTTCATGACCCAGCCGGGCTTCGAACAGGGAACTGCTCGTGGTCCCATCCAGGTACTTGCGCATCAGCCCGAAGACGCACCAGGTCGAAAAACATTTGAGCGCAAGCACGGACTTCGCGCCTGAAATTTCGCGCACACGCCGGACGATCTTCAGGTTTTTCAGCAGACTTTTTTCGTCGACCAAGTAATACGGCGTGGTCAAAGGTGTCATCAGCCATGCGCCTTTCAAGTTAGGCCTTCGGCAACTTTGCCGTTCTATCGAACGGCCACTACACCGAATGGGTGTAGCTGCGGTTCGACAGAACCGCTGTGGTTTGTCGTGCCGTAGGCGGATCCGCCAATGGCGGAAAATTTCTGCACGTCAAGTTAGGCCGCGAGGAACGGGGCGGCTTTTTCATAACGCCCGGCGAGGGCGCCGGGCCGACAGCATCTTTGTAGGCCGCCCCCCCCTGACCCGGCGGGATTTCCTTAACAAAAAGAGCCGTTACCGCCCTCCCTGGCGGGGCAGGGGAAAAACCACGGCGCCGTAGCCCACGACCCAATGTCCCCGGCTGTCGGGATAATCGTCACCCGTATTGCGATAGCGCAACACAATGCCCTCGCGACAACCCTGCTGCTCCACAAAACGCATCGTGACGGCGACGGCCGACATGCCGCAGAAGATCTGGTGTTCGTAGCTCCAGCGTTTCAGCAGTTCCTGGGTTTGCAAGGCGGCCACATTTTTCAAACTGGCGTGGTCGGTTCGGGTTACCAGGGTGTAATCCGGATCGTGCAGCAGATCGGAGCTGGCAATGACCAGCAACTTGCGTTTTTTTGCCAGCTCCCCCAGTCCGGCGCTCAACTCGCCGCACGTTTTCGGATCATGGTCCCCGATCAATCCCACCACCAGGCGCGCATTGGGCAAGACCGTCTGTACAAACGGAATCTGGTTCTCGGCCGAGTGCTCGCCATTATGCGGGGCATAATCCAGGCAAACCGAGGGCCGGTTGCTCGTCAATAACTCCGCCGCGTCCTTGTCGAGCGCCGTATCCCCCAGCGGGGAGCGGACGACATCGCCATCCATGAGCGCGACACCATGGCAGGCGCCCTGATGACTGAGCCCGAGGATAACCACGGTGTCCGGCGCCTCACCCTTGGCGGCCTGTTCCTTGATGACGCGGAACACGTAGGCGGCAATCGGCCCGGAATAGACATAGCCGGCATGGGGTGAAATCGCTCCGATAATTCGACCGGCGCCCGTGCTCACCTGGGCGGCGTCAATGTGTTCTTTGATCATCTTGCTCAGCGTCGCCTTGTCGCCCGGGAACCAGCGGCCATCGCCGCAGGTTCGCCTTATCACCATCTGCTGATTCTTATGATTCATGTCATCCTTTCCATAGCCGGACAATGTTGGACCGCAAAGCGCCAGCGCTGCGGCGAAGATACAACCCCGTTGGAATCGAACGAACCTCATTATCGGTCACCTCTGATATATTCTTGAATTTTACGAATGCCTTGACAAGCTCTATTTTTATGGCATTTGCGCCCGCTTTGCGGTAGCATGCGGCCATGAGCGAGAAGTCTGTCCAGGACCGCATCCGTGAGCTCCGCGCGGAGATCGAGCGCCACAACGATTTGTATTATGGCGCCGACCAGCCGGAGATTTCCGATCGCGATTACGACCGATTGTACCATGAACTCGCGGACCTGGAAAAACAATACCCCGAATTCCTGACGCCCGATTCCCCGACCCAGCGTGTGGGCGCCGACCGGCGCGCGGGCGGCGCGCCCCTGACGGCATTCGAACAAGTCCGCCACCGCCGGCCCATGATGAGTTTGGACAACACCTACAGCCAGGCGGAACTGCTGAATTTTCACGAGCGTCTCCTGCGGTTGCTGCCGCCGCTCCAGGCGTTCACTTACATCGTCGAGCCCAAGATCGACGGCGTGGCCATCGCCTTGCGTTACGAGCACGGACGCTTGGTCACGGGCAGCACCCGCGGCGACGGCGTCGTGGGCGACGACATCACCGCCAACCTGCGCACCATCCGCTCTCTGCCGCTCACATTACGCGGCGAGCGGCCGCCGCCCGCCGTGCTGGAAGTCCGCGGCGAAGTCTATATGCCCCGCGACGGGTTCGCGGCCATCAATCGCACCCGCGAGGAGGCGGGTGAAGAGCCGTTCGCCAACCCGCGCAACGCCGCCGCCGGCTCCTTGAAATTATTGGACCCGCGCCAGGTGGCCCGGCGTCCGCTGGACGCGATAATATACGGCGCCGGCGAACTGGAAGGCATCGATTTCGAGACGCACGCGCAGATGCTCGCGGCCTTAAAAGCATTCGGCCTGAAGATTCCCGGCCGGTTCTGGACATGCCGTTCGATGGCCGCCGTGCTCGCGGCGCTGGAGGAGCTGAAAACCATGCGGCGGAATTTCCCTTTCGAAATCGACGGCGGGGTCATCAAGGTCAACGAACGCGCGTTTTACGAAAAGCTGGGCGCGACGGCCAAAAGCCCGCGCTGGGCGGTGGCCTTCAAGTACGAGAGCGAGCGAGCGCAAACCAGGCTCAAGGCCATCACCGTGCAAGTGGGCCGCACGGGCGTGCTGACGCCCGTGGCGGAGCTTGAGCCCGTGGCCCTGGCCGGCTCCACCATCAACCGCGCCACGCTCCATAATGCCGACGAGATCGAGCGCAAAGACATCCGCGTGGGCGACCGGGTTTACGTGGAAAAGGCGGGCGAAGTCATCCCGGAAGTCGTCGGGGTCAACACCACGGCGCGCACGGGCCAGGAAAGCGTCTTCCGGATGCCGGCGAAGTGTCCCGTCTGCGGCGAGCCGGTCACCCAGCGCGAAGGCGAAGTTGCCTATCGGTGCGAGAACTTGCAGTGTCCGGCCCAGTTAAAGCGCTGGCTGAGACATTTTGCCGCGCGCGGCGCAATGGATATCGAGGGCTTGGGCGAAGCGCTGGCGGATCAACTTGTGGATGCCAATCTTTTGAGCGACCCCGCCGACTTATATAGCTTGCGCCACGCGAACGTGGCGGCCCTGGAACGGATGGCCGCAAAATCGGCGCAAAACCTGCTCGACGGCATCGAAGCCAGCAAACAACGCGATTTCTGGCGCGTGTTGTTCGCGCTCGGCATTCGCCAGGTTGGCGCCAAAATGGCGCAAACCCTGGAACAGCACTATGCCGGCATTGAGCCGCTTATGCAGGCCACGCCGGATGAGCTCCAGCAGATCCGCGATATTGGGCCGGTGGCGGCCAAAAACATTCACGATTATTTTCAGGCCGCGCGGAACCGCGCGCTGATCCGGCGGCTTCAGGAGGCCGGCGTCAACCTGAAACGCTTGGCGGGCGCGGCGAACAGAGGCGGATGCCTGGCCGGCAAAGTGTTTGTATTGACCGGCGCCCTGGCGCATTTTTCCCGCGACCAGGCCGAACAGGCCATTCGCGCCCTGGGCGGCGAGGTAAGCTCCGGCGTATCGAAGAAAACATTCGGCGTGGTGGCCGGCGCGGAGCCGGGCTCGAAGTTGGCCAAGGCCCGCAAGCTGGGAGTCGCCGTGATGGACGAGGCGGAGTTCGAAAAACTGGTTCGCGCTTGAACGCCTCTCGAAAACACAGGATTTTCGGCGCAAAACCCATGATGCAAAACGGCGCAAAAAACGCTTGCATTTTATCAGACAGGATGACATGATTCGTCTTTTTCTTACAGAGCCATCCCCTTGGTTCCTATTTAACTTTTGGGAAAAGGCTGGTCATTAACGTCAACCCGTATCAAGAACAGGAGGTGAATTCATCCCGCAAGCACATGATTTTGCCGTGTCCAAAATGTAATAACGACCTGTTTTAAAATAAGCAAGGAAGAATACACATGAAGCGCATGATTGTTGGATTACTGGCGGTTTGTCTGTTGGGTTCGCTGACGGTTCTGGCTGAAGAAAAAGCGAAGACGGCGGCCGAAAAAGCGGTGAAAAAAGAAGTCGTATTGCAGGACATCACCGCCACGGGCAAGTTGGCCAAGCACGCCATGGGATTCACCGTCACGGAAGCCGATGGCACGGTGGTTAAAATCATGTCCCAGAAGCCGGCCAAGGAAGGCGAAACCGCTGTCGATCTCGATAAATTTGTCGGCAAGGACGTCAAAGTGGTCGGCAAAGGCACCTCGACGACGAGCAAGACCGGCAAGAAAACAGTGTCCATCAAGACCGTGACCAGCGTCGAAGAAGCGGCGGCCCCTGCGGCAGAGGCGCCTGCGGCGCCCGCGGCCCCTGCGGCGCCCGCGGCTCCGGAAATGAAGTAAGCTGAAAAGCCAGACAATAAGGCTTTAGATTAGAAAAGGAGGGCCGCTCATCGGAGCGGCCCTCTTTTTTTTAGCAGTGTTACCGCCGTGGAAGAACGCGAGCCTACCTGCCCGCAATGCTGCGCATAGCGCTGCAGGCGGGCCGTCTCGCGGCTACAACACGGGCGCCTGTAGCCGTCGGACGCAGGCTGGCGCTCCGGAAGCGCCTACGGAACCACGGCGTCGCCGGCGACCGCCGCCGCCGGTTCCAGCGGATCGAGGATCCAGCGTTTATTGAACCAGAACCATTGTTCCGGATGTTCCCGAATCGCGCGGTCGAAGACATTGAATACTTCCTGGGTTATTCGCCGCCAGTCCTCCGTTTTTTCCAGGTTCGCATCCGGCCAGACCGGGTCCATGAGGCGGTAGCAATGCCGTGTCCAGCCCCGCCGCGTGATCACACACGGGAACACCGGCACACCGGTCATTTTCGCAATCAATCCCAGTCCGCCGGCGATATTGGCCGTCTTGCCCAGGAATTGAACGGCCACACCCGGCGTGCGCGAACGCACATCCGGCAACATGGCCAGAACCTTGCCCTCGCGGATTTTGCGGACAATACCCTTGAGCACGGACGCCCTGCGCTGAAGCGTCTCGAAACCCGTGCCCAGGCGCATGCGATGGATATATTCCTCCACCAGTTGATTTTTCTGGTTCCCGGTCACGGTGAACAAGCGAACCCCGCACGCCAAACTGGTCAGCGTGGCCATTTCCCACGAACCCATGTGCGGCGCGGCAATAATGGCGCCCTGGCCGGTTTCGATGTGCGCCAGGATTTTACGGTCCGAATCGCCGACATCCACCACCGAACGGATCCACGCCGGCGCACTGACGGGAATCCGGACCATTTCCACCGCCGTAAAGCAAAAATCGCGCCACGACTGCCAGGCAATGCGATTCACCTCGCGCTTCGAATACCGCGTTCCAAATACTTCCCGGATACGTTTCTTGGCCGCCGCCACGCGATAGCGCGCCACATAAAAGATGATCCAGGCAATCCCACACCCCAACCCCAGCGCCACGCGGTACGGCAGATGTTGAATCAGGCCGGCCACGGCGCGCACCGCCAAATATTCCAAGATATGTTTGGGCCGGTATTTCACGACGGCAATTTCCCCCGTTTGCGAAGGTTCAACAAGAAGCTTTGCGTCATATCCACGGCGCGGTGGGGACAAATCTCATGGCAACAGCAACAGCCGATACAGGCGGCCGGATTCAAGACCGGTCCACCCCCTTCGACCATGCGCAAGGCTGTCACCGGACAGGCTTTAACGCATAAACCGCACTTTACACAATGCGCCGTGAACGCCGGACGAATCCACACATACGGCGCCAACAACCGGAGCAGCCAGATGGGGATCCTATTCAGCAGGCCGGCGGTGGCGGGCACTCGGAACGGCGGACGCGAGAGCGGCAACGGCACATTCCCGACCAACTCGATCCGGCTCCAATCGACGACGCCTACGCCCGCCCGCTGAAGCAAGCCGAGATACGTGACCTTGTTGAGCGGGATTTTCAATATATGACACAGGGCGGCATCCAAGGCCACGCCATCGGTCGAGCCGGCCAAGAAACCCAGGGGCGCGAGATCGCCCGCGGTTGGCCCATTGCCTTCCATGGCAACGACCGCATCGCTGACGGTCAGTCCCGGCTTGACGCGCGCATAAAGTTCGGCCAGGAAGGCGCTGAATTGGCGCGGAGTGGGATACTGCTTGTGTAAGATGGTTTTTTGAAATCCCGGCAAAGTGCCATAAACGTTTTTAACGGCATTGGTCAACCCGGTCAGCATGTGCGTTTTCAATTTGGGCACATTGATGACCAGCGCCGCATCCAACACCGGCTTGGCCACGCTATAGACCACACCCGCCCGGTTAAACTGCGCCGAACCGGACTTTTCCAGGTTGACAAGCGGGACCGCCTCCTCGCCGCACATGGCCTTGAAACCCGTCTTTTCCCAGACCCGCTCGATCTGGATCACACTCATGCCGCTATCGGCCACCATCGGAGAACCGCCCGCGGCTTTAACCATGCGGATCAAGGCGCGCACCACTTCCGGATGCGTGGTGACGGCCTGTTCCGGGTTGCGGGCGCTCAATAAATTCGGCTTCAGCAGAACTGTCTGCCCGGGCCGCACCCAGGCGGACATCCCGCCCAAATCGGCGACCAGCCTCTCGATCGCCGCTTGAACCGTGGCCGGGCGATAATCGGCACAGGCCGAAACAGCGACTTTTGTGCGCATGCTGCTCATTCCAATGCTTAGGAATTAAATTCGTGTAGCCGCGCCCGTGAGGGCGTGGAGTCCTCCGGAAGCCACGGGCTCACGCCCGCAGCTACATGAGGCAGTTGCCGTCTTTAGCGGCCTTCATTCAGGTTTGACCCGGGCGGCTTGACCGGATTCATCTGCGCGACGCGCAGAGGATAACGCAATTTCAAATCGTTATCCAGCAGGATCTCCACCCAATAGGCGCCCGGCTGTTCGAACCCCGTATTGATGAATATTTCCACATTCGTCGCGGTCGACTCCGCGTTCTGCAGGCGAACGGGGATGGACTGTCCTTTCACCAGCACAGCGGACTGATCCGGCTTCAGCAACCGGGTGTTTTGCTGGAAGGCGCCTTCGCCCCCGCACCAGCGGGTCACGACACAGATGCGGGGAAACATCAGCGGGAACTGCTGGGCCGTGATGACCTCGAACAGCCCGATCAACATGAATTTTCCATTCATTTCCTGGCGAACATCGTCGCACATCACACTGGCCTGAAGGTCTGGGATCATAGTTTGTCACTCCGAAAATTTCTATGTATTTTTGTGTTTCGACTTCTTCGCCCGCCCGCGCCGGCCCTTGCCCGGGCGCATCCGCGCTAAACGCGCGGCAGGCTTACGCCGGCGTTTGGCCCGAATCGGACGCGCCGGAATAACGCCCGCCTTGGTTTCCGGGAACAGATAATCGATAAAATGGCGCGCCACTTTTGCCCCTTCCGGCGGCGAGATCGCCAGGTCCGGACTGAGTTCGATCACCCAATGCCGGCCGGTCTGGGAATTGACAAGGAAATCGACGCCGATAACCGGAACAGCTAAAAGATGTGCGATTTTTTGCGCTTCACGGACAAGCTCGGCGCTCACAGTCTCCGTGGTTTCGATGACCGAACCGCCGGTGTGATAATTCGACGTCCGACGCACCTGAACGACCGTGCCCTTGCACGGCACACTGCCGTAATCCAGCCCGAACGCCACCAGATTGCGCCGCGTTTCGGCATCCAGCGGAATCCGGTTGCCGGCATCGGCATGGCCGGCGCGCGCGTTTTGCTGCAAAATCAGGGATCGGATCGAACTGGCGCCGTTGCCGACAACGCAGGCCGGTTCGCGCCGGATGGCCGCCACAAAGCGTCCGTCCACGAAAATCAGCCGGTGGTCCACCCCCTCGACGTATTGCTCGACAATCACGTCTTCACTGAATTTCCGCGCCCGTTCGATGGCGCGCTTCAGGTCCGCCATCGTGGTGACCGCCACCGCCACCCCGCGTCCGCCCCATTCCCGGCAGGGCTTGACGACAACCGATTTCCATTTCGCCAGAAAGGCCATGGCTCGATCGAGGCGGGAATATTTCATCTGCATTGGCACGGGGAAGCCATGGCGCGCCAGGAACACATTGGCCAGATGTTTGTCCTGGGACATGTAAAAGCTGACCGCGCCGACGCGATCCGTCAGGGAATTATAGCACCTGATTTTACGGTCGCCGTGTTTAAGAATAAAGATCGGCGTTTCCGCGTCTATGACTTCAATGCCAATGCCGCGCCGCCGGGCTTCCTGCGTAATCGTGGTGGTATAAACGGTTTTCACACGCAGCATGATGGCGCTTTGATTACCCGCTGTCAAGCGCCTTGCCATTTTGACTTGTCAGCAAGCATGCTTTCCCACATCATGCCCTATTGGTCGAATCGGACCGATCGAAGAAACGCCATGCAACAAAACGCCATCGCCATTGTCCAGACAACCGTCGCCTCCCGCCGGGAGGCGTTGCGGCTGGCCGGCCGGATAGTGAAAGAACGGCTGGCGGCCTGTGTTCAGATCGCATCCATTCACAGCATGTATCGCTGGCATAACAAGGTGGAACAATCCGAAGAATGGCTGTTAGCGGCCAAAACCCGGAGCGCGCGAACCAAGCCCCTGATGGCCTTCATCCGACACCACCATCCGTATGAAGTGCCGGAAATCATCGCGGTGAAGGTAACGCAGGTTCTGCCCGCCTACCGTCAATGGGTGCTCCGGGAGACAAAGGCGTAGCCCGACATAGCGGTTCTAACGAACCGCGACTACACCCGTTCGGTGTAGAGGCCGTTCGCCAGGCTCCGCCGACCGTGCTCCGCCGTAGCGCTTCGCCCAGGCGAGATAGAACGGCAAAGTTGCCGAAGGGCTAACCAGTTTTGCATGAACAACGGCAGAAGCATCCGCTTTTCCATCCCTCCAAAACAATGGATTCCCGCTCCGCAAAGCCCCGCTCCGCGTACGCGGAGCGCACGGCCTCGTATTGCTCCTCCAGAATTCCGGAAAGCGCCAGGCCGCTTCCGGGCATCCGGCTCACGGCGGCGGCAACCCGGTCCGCCCATGTGACGAGCATGCCCGCCAGCAGATTGGCCAGGACGAGGTCATAGACCCGGTCGGCTTTAAATTCAGACGCATCGGCCTGAATATATTCAATTCGATCAGCCACCCCATTAGAGACTGCGTTGGCCCGCGCCACGCGCACGGCGGCCGGATCGTTGTCCAGGGCGGTCACGCGCGGAAACCCCAGCTTGGCGGCGGCAATCGCCAGAATACCAGTGCCGCAGCCCATATCCAGCACGGACGCCTGCGGCTGATGACGTTGCCAGGAATCCAGGAATCGCAGACAGGCGCGGGTCGTGCCGTGCAGGCCCGTGCCGAAACTCAGGCCCGGGTCGATTTCCACGACGCAATCTCCCGGCCGGGCTTCGACCGATTCCCAGGATGGCTTGACCACAATCCGTTCCGAGACACGTTGAGTATGAAAAAATCGCTTCCAGCTTTCCGCCCAATCCTGCCGCTCCACCGGTTTGATGGTTGGCGCCACGAAATGCGCCCGGGGCGCCAGCGCCCGCAGGGCGCTCAGGCGTGATTCGGCCTCGGCGCGGGTTGCGCAGAAGATTTCCAAAATCGCCGGCCCTTCACGATCCGGCAAATGAACGCCCAGGTTCCAATCCGCCAGGGCTTCCGCGAGGATGAGCGCGTTCGTCTCATCGGTCGCGATGGCGAGGGAATAAGTGGCAGCGGGCTTGTTCATATCAGCGCCCCCAGTCAGCCGTCATCAATCTTGGCATTTACGCCCGCACCGGCATTGTGCTATAAAAGCCGTGACAATGCACTCCCGAACAAACAATTCAACACCTAAAATTATTTCACCGGCCCAATGGCCGGCATGGCGCAAAAATGTCGCGGATGCGGGCGGGACCGTGGCTGTGGTCACGGGCAGCTTCGCCCTCTTGCACCCCGGCAACCTGGCCGCCATCCGGGAAGCCGCGCGCCAGGCCAGCCATGTCTACGTTATCATCCATTCAGATGCCTCACACCTTGACTCGGCCACCCCAAATTTAGCCGCGCGTCTCGAAATGGCCGCCCATTTGCGCGCTGTTTCCATGGCCGCGACATGTTCGCCAGGCGATGCCGAAGCGGCTTTGGCCCGGTTGCGTCCCTTTACACTCGTGGACTGCCTCGCGCAAAAGTCCCCCGGCATCATCGCCATGGTAGCGCGCAAGCTGGCCGACCATGTCGTGGACCTGGCGCCGGTGGCCGGTTGTTTTACGGCTGACATTCAAAAGGCCATCCAAGACGGTCGCACACCGGTATCGGTTCCGGCTGCCGTCATGCCCCCCCTGCCTGACCGTCACGACCTGGATCGGTTTCTAAATGCCGGCGCACGTGGCAGACCCTTGGTAACGGTCAACGGATGTTTTGACGTGTTGCACCTCGGCCACGCGCGGCTGCTGGCCCAGGCCGGAAAATTGGGCGCGCGCCTGCTGGTGCTGGTCAACGACGACAAGTCCGTGCGGTCCTATAAAGGCGCCGCGCGTCCGATCTTCCCCATCCGGTTCCGACTGCAGGCACTTAACGCCCTCGAAGCCGTGACAACGGCATATCCATTTTCGGGCGATAATCCCCTGCCCTTGCTGGCCACAATCCAACCCGATATCCATGTCAAGGGCGGGTCCTTTGAAGAAAAGCGCGTTCGCGAGGAAAGGCGCCTGGTGGAAAGCTGGGGTGGCCGCCTGGAGAGCATTCCCTTGCTGGAGGGCTTCAGCACCACCGGCGTCATAAGCCGGATGGCACAGAAACCGACGCCAGGCGCTGAATAAGCGAACATCCAACATCGAACATCCAACGCCCAACATCGAATGGAAGAACGAACTTCCGTCCGCCGTCTGATTTCAGACATTCGGTGTTGGATGTTCGATGTTGGATGTTCGGCGTTCTCTTTGTCTGCTTTTTGCGCTCAGCCTCCTTCATAAACAATGGCCGAGAAAACAGGATGCCCGGCCAGTTTGGCACGGCCTTGCAATCCGGCCAATTCGATCAGGAACTCGATCTCCACGATTTTGCCGCCTTGCCGTTCGATTAACCGGGCGCACGCCGCCGCCGTCCCGCCCGTCGCCAGCAGATCGTCCACGATGAGGATCGTGTCGCCCGGCTTCACGGCATCCGCGTGCATGCTGATGGTGGCCGAGCCGTATTCCAAGTCATAGGATTCGTCTATGGTCGTGAACGGCAGTTTTCCTTTCTTGCGGATGGGAATGAACCCGACGCCCAGCTTCTGGGCAACTGCGGCGCCGAAGATAAACCCGCGCGCGTCAATGGCCGCCACGGCTTTGGGCTTCCGCTTAACATGCCGCTCACAGAGGACGGCGATTGACTGCTGGAACAACCTGGCATCCGCCAAAATCGGGGTAATGTCGTAAAATAAAATTCCGGGCTTGGGAAAATCCGGCACTTCGCGAATGGCTTTCTTGAGCGCGTCACAATTCATGCTCTGTCCTCCTGTTTTGGTTGTGTTATGAGTATCGATCATGGGTGTTAGAAGCTTTCCGAAAAAGACACTCGTTTTTTGCGCATAAATTATTGGAGGGCGACGGGCCGCCATCGCCGCGCCCCGGCGGCAGGGGCCTGCTGTCCTCCATATCCAGGTCGCAGTTTGGGTTGTGGGCGTTAGCCCGCCTTAACTCCCATATTCGGCTTAACGATCCCGGCCAACAGCCGGACGGCATTGGCAAACGTCCGCTCCGCCACCCAGTCCGGCGTCCGACCCAGGATATCGGCCGCCGCCGCCGCCACAAAAACCAAATTCGCCGGTTCATTGACCGCGCCGGCCGCACCGGCCGGCGGCAGGTCGGGGCTGTCGGTTTCGATCAGCAGGCGCGCGGGCGACACCGCCGCCAAAGCCCGTTGGCCGCGCTTGTTTTCAGGACGCGTGATAGCGCCGCTGAAAGAAATATACAAGCCCGTTTCTTCCAGCGGCTTCACTAATTCCGCCGATCCCGAATAAGAATGAATCAGTCCGCCCCACCCGACTCCGCCTTCCCGGCTTAAAATCTCGAGCAATCGTTCCCAGGCTTTCCGGCAATGGATACTGACCGGCCGTTTCAGCCGGCGGGCCAGGCGCAACTGGGCAATGAACACGGCTTCCTGCTCCTCGTCGGCACGGGGATTGACGGCATGATCGAGGCCGATTTCGCCGACACCTGACGGTTGAACCGACAAATACCGTTCCAAGGTTTCTATCCATCTATCCGTCCGTCCTTCCAAATACCAGGGATGGATGCCGAAAGAGGGCACAATTTCCGGATGGGCCTGCGCCAGGGCAAGGACGGCATCCCAATTGCGCTCATGGCATCCACAGCACAGCATGCGCCGAACCCCCGCTTGTTGCGCGCGATCCAGCGCCTCGCCCAAGCGGCCGCTCAGACGTTCATCCTGCAAGTGGCAATGGACGTCAAATAATTGCATAGAGCCTCAACGCACTTCGCGGCGTAGATCTCCATGCGATTTTCGGTTAGCGGCTAAACGCTGGAGCCCGCAATAAAAACCATGAAAAGAAACCGGAAGATTGCCCGCGTTAGTACCTCAGACATCAGGAACCGCAAAGAAAAACAAGATAACCACGAAACACACGGAACACACGAAATGGATGAAGATCAGATTCTGTTTTTCAATATAAGAAAATAGAGTCTGTACTATTATTTTGCTGAACTTTCGTGTGTTTTGTGTGTTTCGTGGTAAAAAATCTTTGGGTTGCGGGCCTGCCCGCGTTAGTTATAGATCAGTGGAAACGTCTCGGGCCGGGATAGAGAATCGAGACTGAGATCGACATCGAGAGCCGGCCAGTGAAGATGATCGCCGTGGAGCAACTGCACGTCCAGAATCTGGCCAAGCGTTGCGTTCCGAAACCACGGAAAGTCTGCATAGGACAGGAAATATTCCCGGTCTTCGACCAGGAGCCAGAAGCCGAAACGATCGATATTAGTCACTTCCACCTGCGAAGTGCTTGCGCCAAGCGTCGAGGATGTCATCTTTCTTTTCCTCCACCATTTTTTTAATTCCGTCACCTGGGTCTGCGACAAACCATAGTTTCCCGCAAGTTCGACGGTGGGTTCCAACCAGAACTTGGCTTCGCCGTCCGGGCAAAAGGCATGAACATGCAACCGCCGCTCTTCGCGCGAAAAGAAAAAGAACCGATAGCCCTTCCATTTAAATACCGTCGGACCCATGCCGCGATACTACCTGTTGCCGTTCAGTCATACAATCGTATTTTCGGCGCGACTTATCCGATCTCACGTTGCACGAGCGCGGCCAGGGATTCGGCCAAACGGTTAGTCAGGGCCGGATCCGTGCTCTCCACCATGACGCGGCAGATGGACTGCGTGCCGGAGTAGCGCACCAGCACGCGCCCGGAATCGCCCAGTTCCAACTCGGCTTTGCGGATGGCTTTCTGCAGGACCGGAATGGAATCGAGCGGCGGCTTGCGCGGCACCGCCACATTGATCAGACGCTGAGGCGCGACCTGCATGATCGCCGCCAGCTCGGAGAGCGGCCGTCCGGAATCCTGCGAAATGGCCAGGAGCTGAAGCGCCGAAATGATGCCGTCCCCCGTGGTATGATGATTGAGGAAGATGATGTGCCCGGAATCCTCGCCCCCCAGGACGGCGCCCCGCTCGCGCATCATTTTCAGCACATACCGGTCGCCGACATCGGCGGCCACAGTTTGGATATTCAAGCGGCGCATGGCCTCATGAAACCCGAAGTTGCTCATGGGCGTGCTGACCACAAGGTTATTGCGCAGGAGCCCGCCCTCCTTCATGGACTTGGCGCAGATGGTCAGGATATGGTCGCCGGCCAGCCGCCGCCCCTTTTCGTCAATGGCGATCAGCCGGTCGCCATCGCCGTCGAAAGCCAAACCTGCCTGGGCGCCGGTGCGCACAACTTCCGCCATGAGCGCCTCGGGATACAAAGCGCCGCAATGATCGTTGATGTTCAGGCCGTTGGGATGGTCGTTGATCGTGACCACCTCCGCGCCCAACTCGGAAAAAATAATGGGCGCCACCTTGTACGTGGCGCCGTTGGCGCAATCGAGCACGAGCTTCATGCCGATCAAGGTCAAGTTGTCCGGAAACGTGTTTTTGCAAAACACGATGTAGCGCCCGATGGCGTCGTCGATGCGGTGGGCCTTGCCGATCTCGCCGGCGGTGGGCCGGATATCCTTGATGCGTTCGGTGGTGACCAGGCTTTCGATCTCATCCTCGACCGTATCGGGCACCTTGAACCCATCGCGCGAAAATATTTTAATGCCGTTATCCTGATAAGGATTATGGGAAGCCGAGATGACCACGCCCGCATCGGCGCGCATGCTGTGCGTGATGAAAGCGATGCCGGGCGTCGGCATGGGACCCACCAGGAGCACGTCCACGCCCATCGAGCAAATGCCGGCTGTCAGGGCGTTTTCGATCATATAGCCGCTGACGCGCGTGTCCTTGCCGATGACGACGCGGTGGCGGTTATTATGCCGTTTGCAGACGTGCGCCGTGGCGCGCCCAATGAGCAGGGCCGTTTCCGCGGTCATGGGCTCCATATTGGCCACCCCGCGCACACCGTCGGTTCCGAACAATCGTCCCATGGGTTCCTCCATATGGTCAATGACAAATGGTCGCAACAACTCAGGCAGTCAGAAGTCAGGATACAGAATAAAAATGCGTAAGAATCAGCCATTAAAGAACGCGATGGGCATTCCGTCAAGACCCTGCGTTTAGCGCCCGGTTCTCTTTGTAAAACATAAAGCGTTGCGCGCCGAGCGGCAAGACGAAAAATGGATTTTTTTGTATTTCCTGGTTGACAGGCGTCGCAATCTGGCGCATTATTTGCGCCATTAATCCCAAACGAGGATTTCTCCATGTTTAGCCGATTTTTCGATTTGTTTTCGAACGACATAGGCATTGACTTGGGCACGGCCAACAGCCTGGTCTATGTCAAAGACCGCGGGATCATATTGCGCGAGCCCTCGGTCGTGGCCATCCAGACCGGAACCAACCGGGTATTGGCCGTCGGCAACGAAGCCAAGCGCATGCTGGGCCGAACGCCGGGCAACATTACGGCCATCCGACCCATGAAGGACGGGGTGATCGCGGATTTCGAGATCACGGAGGCCATGTTGCGCTATTTCATCCGCAAGGTGCAAAGCAATCGGATTATGATTCGGCCTCGGATCATTATTTCCGTGCCGAGCGGCATTACAGAGGTGGAAAAGCGGGCAGTCAAGGATTCGGCGACCCATGCGGGCGCCCGCGAAGTATATTTGATCGAAGAGCCCATGGCGGCCGCAATCGGGGTGGGTCTCCCGGTACAAGAGCCGGCCGGCAACATGATCGTGGACATCGGCGGAGGCACCACGGAAGTGGCGCTGATCTCGCTGGCCGGGATCGTGTTCAGCCGCAGTGTCCGCGTGGGTGGCGACGAAATGGATGAGGCGATCATCCAGTACATGAAGCGAGTCTATAATTTGATGATTGGCGAACGAACCGCGGAACAGATCAAAATCAGCATCGGATCCGCCTACCCCCTGCCGGAGGAAACCAGCATGGAAGTCAAAGGCCGCGACCTTGTGGCCGGACTGCCAAAAACGCTGACGCTGACCACGGAAGAGGTGCGCGAAGCCCTGCATGAGCCCATTTCCACGATTGTGGAAGCCGTCCGCTTTACCTTGGAGCGTTCTCCGCCGGAATTATCGGCCGATCTTGTGGATCGCGGCTTAGTCCTGGCGGGCGGCGGCGCCCTCTTGCGCGGCATTGACAAGCTCATTGCCGAGCAGACCGGTTTACCAGTGCATGTGGCCGACGATCCTTTGAGCGCGGTCGCCGAAGGCACCGGCATGGTTCTGCACGAGCTGAAGTTCCTGCGCAAGGTGGCCAGCACGCCGTTCTAAGTCGCGCGACTTTGACGGCTGGTCTTCCGCTTCGCATAGCGCCTTCATCCCCATACGCCCGCAAGGCGTATCGCTTTCATTTCGTCGCCAAAAAGGATTGCCTGATCTATTCGTGCCAAGCCATGAATAGGAAAGGTTTGGAGTTTTGGCGTGAAGCGAAGTTTCTATATTCTGATATTGGCCGGCATTGCGATTGTCGTTTTAGTCAATCTGCCCGGTTCCACAACCGCCCGCATGAATGCCTTCCTGCGGGATGCGACCGCACCCATCTCCCTTCCCATGGCGCGTCTATTGGCGGCCGGCGGCGGCTTATTTCAAGACAAAACGCCAATCGCGCACCAGACCCAGCTCCTGGCCGAAATCGCCCAATTACGCCTGGAATTGCGTCAGGCGCAACTATTGGAACAGGAAAATCGCGCCTTGCGCCAGATGCTGGGGCTTTCGGCGCATGTCGGCCGGCGTTTGATCGCCGCCGAAATCGTTGCCCGGGACGTGAATGCCTGGTGGCAAACGGCCCGCCTGAACAAGGGTTCGACCGACGGCATCGCCATAGACATGGCCGTCATTACACCCGAGGGCCTGGCCGGACGTATCACCCGAATTTCCAGGACCACGAGCGATGTCCTGTTCCTGGTGGACCCGGCCTGCAGGATATCGGCCCGGCTCGCGCGTTCGGATGCATTCGGTATTGTCCAGGGGCAGGGTATATCCTGGCGCGGACAAGCTTCCTGCCGGATGGATTTCATCGACAAGGCGGCGCCGATCATGCCGGGCGATGAAGTGGTTACATCCGGTCTGGGCGGCGTGTACCCATCCGGACTGGTAATCGGGCGTGTTGCCCAGGCGCACCTGGATCCGTCGGGACTGTACCAGACGGCTGAGATCGTGCCGACCTCAAATTTCCGGTCATTGGACCTGATGTTCGTGATGAGCAATGATGCCGCGACCGCACAGAAGACAGAATTCAGGAGTCAGAATTCAGAATGAGGCCAGCCCGAGAATCGACCAGGGAATTTAGATTCCGTCATGAGTTAGAATTCTGAATTCTGACTACTGTCTTCTGACTTCTGATCAGAGCGTGGAAACGAAGAACGAGGAACCAAGAACGAACAATGATGAACCTTGTCATAATGGCCGCGGCCCTGCTGATCGCCGCCGTGACGCAATTAGTCTTGCCGGGACTGACCTTGCTGGGTCAGGCCAAGGCGCCGCTGGTTTTGAGTGTCGTGCTTTATTACGCACTCCACCGCTCGCTCGCGCTGATGCTGACGGCGGCCATCGCCGGCGGAGCGCTGTGCGACAGCCTTGAGGCCCTGCCGCTGGGCTATTCCAGCATTGTCTTTGGCGTGCTGGGCATCGCCGCCTGGCTTCACCGCGACGGAGTCTTTAGCGCCCGGGGTGTGACCCACATGGCATTCGGCCTCCTGGCCGGCTTGCTCCTCGTATTCGGCCTCTATGGCTTGCTGCTGATCGGCGGCGCCGGCCTGCATGAAATATCGTTTCCCCGGATCGCGCTCAAGGCCATCGGCGCCGCCTTGTTCGGCATGGTTTTGGCGCCGATCGTCTTCGCCGTTTTGGAACGGCTCGACCGGTTGACGGGCAATATCGTTGTGGAGGCGCCCACATGAGCCTGCGCCTGACAACAAACGAATATGCCCGCCTGCGCTGGCTGAAGATTTTCATCCTGTCGGCTCTGGGCGTCCTGGCAATCGCGCTGTGGCACATCCAGGTGGGGCGCAGCGCGTATTATATGAACAACCTGGAACAACAGTCCCTGCGCCGCGTGCGCATTCCGGGCATCCGCGGGAAAATATACGATCGCCAGGGCGTACGCCTGGCCGACAATGCGCCCAATTATGGAATCGCCCTCTATCTGGAGGAACTGCAGTATGCCCCCAGCTCTGCGTCCAGCGTTACCGGCCGGCCAACGGGTAAGCGGCGGAACATCGCCACGGAAACCTGGAAAACCATTCAACAAATCGCCGCCATCATCGGGCAGCCCCCGCAGATCGATCAGGCCCGGATCGCCAACCATCTTTACAGCCGCAAAGCCCTGCCGCTGATAGCCTGGCGAAGCGTGAACGAACAGACCCTGGCCCGCCTGGCGGAAGCCGGCGCGCGCCTGCCAGGTGTGGATATCGTGATGGATGCGGACCGGATTTATCCCCAAGGTTCCGTTCTCGCCCACCTGCTGGGATACGTGGGCACGGCGGAAATTCAAAACGAAGAGGATGAACTGTACAATTACTATCTGCCCGACCTGACCGGCAAAACCGGCCTGGAAAAAAGATTCGACGAATTATTGGCCGGCCGGGCCGGCGGCCGGCTGGTGCAGGTGGACGTCACCGGTTTTAAGCATGACGAAACGACCCTGCGCGAGCCGGTGCCAGGCGGCGATTTGAAGCTGACCATCGACCTGCGCATCCAACAGGCGGCGGAACAAGTCTTGGGCGACAACGCCGGCGCCGTGGTGGTCGTGGACCCGCGCAACGGCGACGTGCTGGCCATGGTCAGCAACCCGGAATTCGACCCCAATCTGTTCTGTCCCAAAATCACGCAGGATGACTGGAATAGTTTGTTGGCCGACCCCCGCAAGCCGATCTTCAACCGCGCCCTGAACGGCCTTTATGCGCCGGGCAGTATCTTCAAACCGCTGGTGGCGCTCGCCGCCCTGGGGCAGGGCGTGGATCCCAATTTGACCCTGGATTGCCCAGGCTATTTCGAACTGGGCAAGCAACGCTTCGACTGTTATATGGGCGAGGCGCATGGGCGCGTTAATTTGCGCCGGGCCATCCGGGTTTCCTGCAACGTATATTTTTATCAGTTAGGCCTGAAGTGCGGATTCGACGGCATCTACAACATGGCACAGGCCGCCGGCTTTGGCCAAAAAACCGGCATCAGCCTCGACGGCGAAAGCGCCGGCCTTTTGCCGGGCAAGGCCTGGAAGCGCCGGATTACCGGCGAGGCCTGGCGCGATGGCGACACCTGCAACATCGCGATCGGCCAGGGCGCCCTGCAGGTGACGCCCCTGCAGATGGCCATGCTGACGGCGACCATCGCCAATGACGGCTGCCTTTATCAGCCGCGCATAGTAATGGCCGAACGCGGGCCAAGCGCCCCGGAATTCCAGGAAATCCCGCCGCTGGTCGTTCGCCGCATGCCATGGCCGGGAGACCATTTGGCCTTGGTCAAAAACGGCATGCGCGACGTCATCCAGGACGCGGAAGGCACCGGGCGCCTGGCCCGTCTGGAGGGCGTCATCATGGCCGGCAAAACCGGCACGGCCGAATACGGGCGCAAAAGCGCCGGCCAGAAACACGGCTGGATGATTCTGTTCGCCCCCTTCGAGCATCCGCGTTATGCGGTGGCCATCGTAATGGATGACGCGATTTCGGGCGGGCTCTCGGTGGGCCCGCGCATGCGCCAGTTGATGCGTGAAATTTTCGACGGGGAAGGAAACGGCTGAACCATGCTGGAAGAAGAAAACATCGAACATCGAACATCGAACACCCAACGCCGAAGTGTCCGAACTTTCGTTTTATATTCGATGTTCGATGTTGGATGTTGGATGTTGGATGTTGGATGTTTCTTTTAAGAGTTTTGAAGGCAGGCATCTTTTATGAGCTTTTTTCTTTACTTGCGTCCCTTGCGCCGGATGAATTGGAGCCTGCTGGCCGCCATGCTGGCGTTGCTGGGCATCGGCATCGTCTTCATTTTCAGCGCGGTTTACGGCAACCCGGATCCCTTGTACCAGTCGATGTTCCGCAAACAGCTCTATTGGGCCTCCTTGGGCATCCTGTTGTTCCTGGGATTTGCGATTATCGACTATCACCACTGGACACGCATGGCTTGGTGGATTTATGCCGCCGGCTTGATCCTGCTGGTCCTGGTATTTGTGCCGCATATCGGGCATAAAATCAATCGCGCCTCGCGCTGGATTCAACTGCCCGGCTTCGATCTTCAGCCGGCTGAGCTCATGAAACTGGCGGTCATCATACTGCTCTCCAGATTGTTCGGATGGCCGGGCAGGAACCTGCGCCGCGGCCGATTGGTGATCTTCGGTCTGGCGCTGGCGCTGGCGCCCATGGCGCTGATCGTTATCCAGCCGGACCTGGGCATGGCGCTGATTTTTCTGCCCATATTGGCCGGCATCATGTGGGCCGCCGGCGTGCCGGGAGCGCGATTGGCCGCATGGGCGGCGCTGGGGATCGTGCTGGCCGGCGGCGCGCTGGCATTGATCGTCATCCCGCCCAAGCTGGGCATGGATGCGGACCGGCACGAACAGCTGATGAGCCGGATTGGGATCACATCCTACCAGCGGGACCGGATCGCGGTTTTCCTGGACAGCAAACACGACCTGTCGGGCGCGGGATGGAACAAGGCCCAATCCAAGATCGCGGTGGGCTCGGGCGGGCTTACGGGCAAAGGCTATCTCCAGGGAACGCAGAATCTCCTGGGATTTCTGCCGCGCACCGTGGCGCCCAGCGATTTCATTTTCTCGGTGATTGCCGAGGAAAAAGGATTCATGGGCGGGGCCGTCACGCTCGCGCTCTTCGGCGTCCTGCTGGCCGCCGGTTTGCGCGCGGCGGAATCCGCGGCCGACAAGATGGGCCGCCTGTTGTGCGTGGGCATCGTGACCATGTTGTTCTGCCATGTCTTCGTCAATATCGCAATGACGATCGGCCTCCTGCCGGTCAAGGGAATCCCACTCCCGCTGATCAGTTATGGCGGAACGTTTATGATCTGCACAATGACTGCCCTGGGCATTGTGCAAAGCGTATATATCCGGGGAGAATGGAGATAAGATCGAGATTATGAAAGGATTCAATTTTATGTCAGTATTCCGACGAAAAAAAAGCGGCGACCAGAAGCAAATCATTATCAGCGCGGAAAGCCTGCAAACGCGCGTGGCCGTGCTCGAAGGCGGCAAACTGGAGGATTTCAAAATCGAGCACCCCGCCGAGGAACGGATTGTCGGCAGCATCTTCAAGGGGGTGGTGCAGAACCTGGAGGACGGCCTGCAGGCCGCGTTTGTGGATATCGGCCTGCGCAAAAACGCCTTCATCCATTACTGGGACATGTTCCCCGAGGACGTCTCGCGCCTGGAGGCCATGGAGGGCGTGGCCGCCCGGAACGCGCCCCGGCGGCGCCAGTTCACCCGCGAGGAAATTTCCAAACATTTCCGGGTGGGCTCGGAAATCTGCGTCCAGGTTTCCAAGGGTCCCATCGGCACCAAGGGGCCGCGTGTGACAGCCAGCCTGAGTATCCCCAGCCGTTACTTTGTGCTCATGCCGGGCAGTAAATTACGAGGCATTTCGCGCAAAATCGAGGACGACAAGGAGCGCAAACGCCTGAAAAAAGTGCTCAGCCGCCTGCCGGTGCCCGAGGGCTGCGGACTAATTATACGCACGGCCGGCGCCGGCGCCGCCAGCACGAGCTTTGTGCGCGACATGCGCTCGCTGCTGGCCACCTGGCAGGATATCCAGAAGGCCTCCAGCGAGAAACGCGCCCCCTGCTGTCTGTACCAGGAACCCGATCTCGTGGAGCGGATTGTGCGCGATTCCGTCACCGAGGATCTCGACAGCATCGTCATCGATTCCAAGGAGGAATACAAACGCATCAAGGACATCCTGGCCCGCATTTCGCGGCACGTGCACACCAGCGTCAAGCTCTACGAAGGGGCCCGCCCGATCTTCGAGCATTTCGACGTCGCCCGCCAGATCGAAGAGGCCTTCCGCCGCAAAGTCACGCTCAAATCCGGCGGATGCATCATCTTCGATGAAACTGAAGCCCTGATCGCCATCGACGTCAATACCGGCCAACACAAGGGCGCCTCCAACCAGGACGACACGATTCTGCAGGTCAACCTGGAAGCGGTGCAGGAAATCGCCCGCCACCTGCGGCTTAGGAATATCGGGGGCCTGATCGTGCTGGACCTGATCGACATGCGCCACAAAAAGCACCGCAACCAGGTTTATTTCGCGCTCAAGGAGGCGCTCCAGCGCGACAAGGCGCGCACGAACGTCCTGCCGATTTCGTCAATGGGCCTCCTGGAGATGACCCGCCAACGCGTGGCCGAAAGCATCGAAGCCACCCTGTATGTGGACTGCCCCTATTGCCACGGACGCGGCAGCGTCAAGTCGCCGCTCAATATGAGCGTGGAAATCCAACGCCGCATCCTGGCCATCCTGCGCAAGCATCAGATCGAAAAGAAGGAGGTGCCGGAACTGCGCATCACGGTCAATCCCACCATTCTCAAGCGCCTGCGCGAGGAGGACGAGGTACTCCTGATGGACATGCAGAAAAAATTCGACGGACGCCTCAGCTTCCGGGCGGAACCCGCGCGGCATATCGAGGACATCTCCATCGTCAACGCCGCGACAAACGAGGAGCTATACGCCAATGTGACCCGCGAAAAAACATCCTGATTTGGCTTGGTAGTCCGGCTGGAATCATGCTAAAAACTATCGGCCTTTCAGGAAACCGAACTATGGCAGGCAGATCGAATGTCAACTGGGGAATCCGGCTCTGTGCGCTGGTCTTGCTCGCGTTTAATTTGACCGGGGCGGCCCTGGCCGAGGCGAGCGACGCGCCGGAGGTGGCGCAATGGCTCTTGACGAGCGACCAGCTGACGGATGCCCCCCGTCTATTGCTCAAGCTCCACAACGCCAACGACCCCGTTTCCACATATCTCCAGGACGCCTGTTCGCCCGCCACATTGCGCCTGCTGGACGATTACCGGGCGGGCGCCGCGCCTTCCGCGGAACTGGTCCAGGCCGTCGTGGACGATCTCAACCGCATTATCCGCCAGGCGCCCCTGTTCGATGAAGATATTTTCGCGGACACCGAACTCTCGTCGCGCACCCGTGATCTGCTGGGCAAAGAGCCCGGGACAGCGAGTCTGCCCCAACTCAACCGGCGCCTGCTGGAAGACGCATATCCTAACGAAATCAGCCCGGGATGGACCCTGCCCTGCTTTATGACGGACAAGGATCTGCTGGAACCCCGCGCCTTTGCGCTCAGCCTGCGGCTCGGCAAGGAAGCGGTATCGCTTTACCTGCGCGACGGACTGCGGCCGGCAATCCGCCAAGAGTTGCTGGACTATACCGGCGCGGCGCCGCCGCCGCCGGCGCTGCTTAACGCCCTGATCGCTTTCCTGAACCAGGTGATTCTCAGCGACTCTTTTTATGACAAGAACCGGTTCGCCGAAGTGGCCCTGAGCAAGAAAACCAAACTGTTGCTTGCCCAGAAACCGGAGGGGGATGACCTGGCCCTGCTGAACCGCCTGCTCCTGGAAGACGCCTATCCCAGGGCTATTCGGCGGCACGCCCCTTCCCCGATCGAGGTGCAGGCCGACAGCCTGGAGTATGAGCGCGAGAAAAACCTGATGATTGGAACCGGACACGTGATCGTGCGCCGGGACAACGAATCCCTGCGGGGCGATCATGCCGTCGTCAACATGCAGAGCTACGACGTGCTGGCGGAAGGCAACGTGACCTTCGAGCGCGACAGCGATATCTGGATCGGCGACAAACTGCGCTATAACTTCAAAAACCAAAAGGGCGACTTCGGCGGTTTCAACGCTTTTCTGGACCCGTTTTACGCCAGGGCCGATTCATCCCGGCGGGTCGGCGCCAACGAATACTTGCTCGAAGACGCCAAGTTAAGCACCTGCGAGGGGGACCATCCCTCCGCCTATTTCCGCGCCAGGAAGGTATGGATCACGCCCGGCCGGCATGTTCGCGCCCGGCACATCGTGCTCTACCTCAATGGCGTGCCAGTCATGTACAGCCCGTACTGGAACCAGAATATCGGCGACAAAAACTTCATGAGCATCGTGCCCGGCTACAGCAGCCGGATGTACGCCTTTCTGCTGACCGAGTTCAATTACCGCATCGACCGCAAACTGGAGGCGGCCTCGCATATCGATTTGCGCATGCGACGCGGCGTGGGGCTGGGCCAGGACTTCATGTGGAGCGCCAGCGGCAACGCCAAGGGGCTTTCCACGGAGCGCAATATCGCCCAAAAGGACAACAATTTCTGGAACTACGGCCGGATGCTCCAGGACGATCGGGCCAAAGAGACGGACGAAGAGGAACCCTGGGCCGGCGACTTGATCACGTATTACACCCACGACGCCTGGCCCGATGAGGGCGCCACCCAGCCTTATAAAATCGACAACGACCGTTACCGCCTGCGGCTTTACCACAACCAGTCGTTCGACGAACGGAACTATTTCATGTCGCAGATCAATTATCTCAGCGACCCGAAAATCATCGAGCAATTCTTCCGCGAGGAATACAAGGCCAGTCCGGAGCCGGACAACTACATCGTGCTGGGACATCGCGCCGAACATTATACCGCCAGCCTGATGGTCGAAAAACGCCTGAATGACTTTTATACCACCGTGGACCGCCTGCCGGAATTGAAACTGGATTTTTCGCGCCAGCAAATTCGGGAAACGCCGCTCTATTACCAGGGCGATACGGAAGCCTCCTATCTTCAAAAGTCATGGGAGGCCAACTTGCTGACCAATTCCCCCGGCTTGAACAATTACGCGGCCGGCCGTTTCAACACCGCGCACATGATCTACTACCCGAACAAGCTGGTTGGCTTCCTGAACGTCATCCCGCGCGCCGGATGGCAAGGCGCCTATTATTCCAAGACCGTGGAAAGCTATACGAGCGTGGCCACGGTCACGACCTTCGACACCAACAACCAACCGGTGGCAACCTCGACGACCAACACCCTCTACCGGGACGCGGAAGCCCGCTTCCGTTCGGCCCCCGAACTGGGCCTGGAAACATCCTTCAAGGCCTTCAAAGTCTGGGAAACCTATCCCGGCGATGTCATCAACAACGTGCGGCACATTGCGGAGCCGTACGCCAATTACACCCTGGTGCCCGAGCCCAACGTGACCTCGAACAACCTCTACCAGTTCGACGGCGTCGACGCGCTCGGCAAGGCCAATCAAATCCAGTTCGGCATGCGCAACAAAATCCAGACCCAGCGCTACAACAAACAACAAATGAAAAGCCACTCGGTGTACGACCTGATCAATGCCGACCTCTGGGTGGTCTATCGCCTGGATCCCCAGCCAAACGAAAATCAGTTCAGTAACATCTGCTGGGACGTGCGTTCCACGCCCTTCGACTGGATGGAATTGAAAATCGACGGCTCCTACGACCAGTACGCCAACCAGGCGCAGACCATCAACACGCGCCTGTCGGTGTACGACGGGACCCTCTGGAAATATTCCGTCGAACACCGTTTCGACAACGCCATCCCCAGCAGTCTGCTCAACAACGAACTCACGTTTTCGCCTTTTGTCAACTGGGAATACAGCGTCTATTGCCGCTACGAATTCGAAACCTCCAACATGCAGGCCTGGGGCCTGACTTTCCAGCGGACCCTGGAATGCATCGCTTATAAAGTCGGCTGTGAATTTCAAGACAACGCCGGCACCGGCCAAAGCAATGACTACACCTTCTGGGTCCAGTTCTGGTTCACCAAGTTCCCGAAAGTGCGCATGGACGTCGGATTGTAACTCCGGACGCGCCGAGTCGGGGCGGTTTAAGCATAGCTCATGACAATGCGCTGCAGGGCCTCCTTGTCAACCGCCCGCCCCGCCAGGGGGCCTTGCGCGCAGGCCGGGAAATGCGACTCGAACGGCGCGCGGTCATTTTTATAGATAACCCCGATCGGAATCCCTTCCTCCCATTGAAAGGCAAGCTTGAAGGCCGCATTCCAGTCCGACGGATCGTGGTCCGGAGCGACGTCGCGACAACGCTCCTTGTACCACTTGAAGGTATTCACCGTATTGAAAGATATGCACGGCTGAAGAATGTCGACCAGGGCAAAGCCCGGATGGGCGATCCCCGCCTGGATCGTTGCGACCAGATGATCCGTCATGCCGGAAAAACTGCGGGCGACAAATCCGGCCTTCATGGCCACGGCCACCGCCACCGGGTTAAAAGCCTGGGCATGCACTCCGTCAGGCTGCGCCTTGGTCACGAAGCCTTCCGTTGAAGTCGGACTGGCCTGTCCCTTGGTTAAGCCATAGACCTGGTTGTTGTGCACCAGAAGCGTCACATTTATGTTTCTACGGATGGCCGATAGGAAATGGTTGCCGCCTTCGCCATACGTGCAGCCGTCACCGCTCTCGACAATCACCGTCAGCCGGCTGTTGGCGAGTTTGGCGCCCGTGGCCACGGGCAGGGCTCGCCCATGCAGTCCGTTGAAGAGATTGGCATTGAGGTAATGCGGGGCTTTGGCGGCCTGGCCGATTCCGGAAACGAACAAGACCGCCTGCGGCGGCAGCCGGCATGCGACCAGTGCCTGTTTCAGGGCTTTTAATATGCCGAAATTGCCGCAACCCGGGCACCAGGCGGTCTCATATTCGCCATAGTCTTCCAAAACCACCGAGCGCTCACGCTGTTGTTCCATGAGACAGCCTCCTGAGAATATATTCGGGAGTGAACGGCAACCCGTCATAACGCAAAACGAGATTTTGGATGTGAAACCCGGTCTCCCGGCGGATCAAACGGGCGAATTGGCCCATGGCGTTGCCCTCGACGGCAACAACGGCGCGCGCCGAATTCAGGTAATCGATAAAATGCGAGGGGATCAGGGGCCAGACCTGCGGAAAATGCAAGGCGCCCGTGCGTGTTCCCCCGGCGCGCAAAGCGGCGGCCGCCTCGCCGACGGCGCCCTGTGACGATCCCCACGACACCAACAACAGATCGGGATTATTATCCCCTTGAAAAACCGGGGGGCTGACCTCGGCCTTTATGCCCGCCATTTTCCGCAGTCTTTTTTCCACCATCAGTCGGCGCACCTCCAGATCCTCGGTAATGTGCCCGTCTTCGGCATGTTCATCGCTGTCGGCAACCACCAGCTGGGGGCTCAGGCCGGGAATCAGGCGGGGCGAAACGCCCGTTTCAGTCAGGGCATAGCGCTTGTAAGGCAGCATCGGGCATTCGCTCGGAAGCGGTGCGATCGGCGGCGGTTCCAGGTTGAACGGAATAATATCGCGGTAGGTGTCGGCCAGGAACTGATCGGTCAACAGGAAAACCGGCCCTTGATAGCGATCCGCAAGCCCAAAGGCTTTGCCCGCGAGTTCGAAACATTCTTCCACGGATCCGGGCGTCAGGATGGCGCGCGGGAATTCGCCATGCCCGGCGTGCAGAACGAATTCGAGATCCGCCTGTTCGGTGCGGGTGGGTAATCCGGTTGCCGGCACCGGGCGCTGGGCGACAACGATGACGATGGGGGTTTCGGTCATGCCCGCCAAACTCACGCTTTCCACCATCAAGGCGAACCCGCCGCCGGCGGTGGCCGTCATGGCCGGAGCGCCGGCAAATGACGCCCCGATGGCCATATTAATGGCGGCGATTTCGTCCTCGGCCTGTTCCACGACCATGCCCATCCGCTCCGCATATTCGATCAGGGTCAGCGGCACGGTGGTGGCCGGGGTCATCGGGTAGAATGCGCAGAACTTCGCCCCGGCGTTCAGAGCGCCCAAGGCGATGGCCTCATTCCCATTAATCATGATCCTCGCTTGCGGCGGCGGCGGCGGAGCCGCCAGTTTTTTAAATGTAACCGGCTGCGCATCGATCCACGTATAGGCGTTCGCAACGGCCCGGCAATTTTCTACCATCGCCTCCACTTGCTTGCCGCCGAAAAAGTCGGCCATGGCACGTTCAAGATTCGTTCGCTCCAAACCCAGAACGGCGCCCGCAATGCCGAAAGCGGCCATATTCACGGATGTCTTTGCAGCGAGACGCTCGAAAGGAACCTTTAAAACGGGAACGCCCTCAATGGCCGCTTTTTCATCCGCCACGACCAGGCCCAGGGGCGTAAGTTCCCGCCGGTGAAGGCGGATGGTCTCGTCGTTTAGCGCCACAAGCAGGTCGATCGCTTCCCGGGGCGCCGCCGCCGGCGCCCCGCCGGCGCGAATGGAAAACGTATTGTGCCCGCCGCGAATGCGCGACATGTAACTCTGGGTCGCCAAAACATGATGCCCGGCCCGCACCAGACTGCGGGCCAGTAATTCGCCGATCGTCACCAGCCCTTGCCCGGCCTCTCCGCCGATAACCACTTGCAACGGGCCCGCATGTCGGATATCGTTTGTCATGACGTTCGCTTTGCATAAATCCGGCGCTTGGCCGGGGGTTCATTCCATGCCAAATCGCAGATATGGCGATCGCTTTCATGATCTGCGCGGCGGACAATATTTGAAAGCGGGATAATCCTGATTTACGCCGGCGAAATTCCCGATGGAAGGCGGCACGGACAGCATTCCTTCCAAGGCGGGCTGTGCCCGCAACCCAAGGGAGGGCGGGCATGTTGCCCGCCACGGACAGCGACACGCTGTCCCTCCCAAAAACATACACGCAAAAACGTGTATCTTTACGGGAAAGATGCCAACCTGCATCAGGTCAGGCTAAGACATTTCGAAGCGCACAGTCAGGTTCGGCCTGATGATCAATTTCACGATATAAATACATACTCCGTCGAAAGAAGCGAACCTATGGGAGAAGGTCATAATGCCTAAAATCAGTTCGCGTTTTATCGTGCCCAATGCTTTTGGGATGCATGCGCGTCCGGCGGCCTTGTTCGCCAAAACGGCCGTCCGATATGAAGCCAGCATCAGTGTGCGCAACGGGGGCGGCTTCGTTGACGGCAAAAGCATCATCGAACTGCTCGCGATCGGCGCGGTGCAAGGGACCCCCTTGACGGTGGTCGCCGATGGCATCGACGCCGCCGAAGCCATGCAAGCCATTCAATGCTTATTTGCCGACGCCTTCGGCGAAGAATAGACAAGCGCGGCGGCTCGATGAATTACGGCAACTGTTCCATGTAGAGCCGACTTTACGTCGGCTGTCATAGCCGGTATAAAACCGGCTCTACCTGGATTGTCCGCCGTAGGCGGATCCGCCTCTGGCGGAAATTTCCTTAACATCGAGTTAGGCGGCCAAAGGCCGCGACTTTGCCGTTCTCTCGAACGGCGCTACAACGAGCCGGTGTAGATGCGGTTCGACTTGTCCGCCTCTGGCGGATAGAACCGCTGTGTTTTTAAATTCTTATTGACATTAACCATACGGAGTGTGGGCATGTCCGTTTACATTCAACATATCGAGACCCTGGCGCCGGAGAATGTCTATTCCCAGGATTTCGCCGCCGAGCGAATGCAAGCGTGGCTTGACGACGACAAACAACGCCGGCTGGCCCAGCGCGTTTACCGGAACTCCGGCATCGCGACCCGCCACAGCGTATTGGCCGATTTCGGGCCGGAGAATAAGGATCCCCTGTTCAAAACCAGCCCGGACGGCAAGCTGACGGCGCCGGGAACCGGCGAACGCAACGACCGCTATGCGCGCGAAGCGCGGCGCCTGGCGGTGGAAGTTTCGCGCCGCGCCCTGGCGCAGTGCCGGGGCATTGCCCCCAAGGACGTCACGCACGTGATAACCGTCACCTGCACCGGGTTCTCCAATCCCGGGCCGGACTACTATATCGTGCGCGAAGCCGGTCTGCGGCCGGAAACGCAGCGTTACGCCTTGGGCTTCATGGGTTGTTACGCCGCGTTGCCCGCACTGCGCATGGCCTGGCAATTCTGCCGGGCCGATCCCTCGGCCGTGGTCATGATCGTATCCATCGAACTTTGCAGTCTGCACCTTAACTTCGAGAACGGGATTGACTCGCTTCTGGCAAATGCGATTTTCGCCGATGGCGCCGCCGCCGCTATTGTCAGCGCGCGGGAACCTCCGGCCGGCCGGAGCGTATATTGTCTCGACAATTTTGCGTCCGCCCTGATCCCGGATGGCGTGAAAGACATGGCCTGGCGCATAGGCAACAAGGGATTCGAGATCGCGCTGTCCACCTATGTGCCCGATATCATCGGCGGCAATATCCGGTCGCTGATCGAGCCGCCGCTCGCGGAAAGCGGACTGCGCGTGGGCGATATCGGGCGCTGGGCGATCCATCCGGGAGGCAAGGCCATTCTCGATAAAATTCAGAGCGGACTTGAGTTGCGGCCAGAGCAAATCCAGTCCTCGCGTGACGTACTGCGCAACTATGGCAATATGAGTAGCGCCACCATCTTGTTCGTTTTACAGGAACTGATGCAGGCGCAGCCCGCCGGAGCCGCTGACGACCGTGCTTGCGCGGTCACCTGCGGGCCGGGACTGACGATCGAGATGGCGGTTTTGCGCCTGATGCAGGGCTGAGCGCGACGACAGGCTGACGCCATGCCTTTATAGGATTCGTTCATGACTGCGCACCGCGCGCCGCAATGGGCGCTTTTATTCCAGGAACTCCGGGCGCCGGGATTGATCGCCGCCTGGACCGTGCCGCGTGTCCTGCGGCTGTAAGCCCAAGGAAATCATGGGATAAGGCCGTTCTACGGCGGAGTTCTCGCCCCGCCCAAAAAACGGCATGGTTCACCGGCAGCCCCTTTCAGCCGCGGCCTGCATGATCGGCGCTATCGCAGAAAATGCCGGCGAACTTTAGCCGCAACCTGGCGCTCGGTCATTTTAGCGATCGCTTCCAGGACGATCGTGCGCCCGCGAGGGCGTGGCCTCTTCCGACGGCCACGGCGTCACCGCCGCGGCTACAAGAGTCCGCCCCGCTTTGAGCGGCGATAAGTTCAATTACCGCAACCTTGACGCCGCGAAGTCCCAGTTCGCCAAATGCTCCAGGAAAGCCTGCACAAAGTCCTTGCGGCGATTCTGGTAATCGAGATAGTAAGCATGCTCCCACACGTCGCACGTCAGAAGCGCAGTTTGCCCGTGCGCCATCGGTGTGTCCGCGTTCGAGGTCTTGACGACCTTCAGGCGGCCGCCATCCTGCACCAGCCAGACCCAACCACTGCCGAACTGCGCGATCGCCGCGGCGGCGAAGGCATCCTTTAACTCCTCGAAACTACCGAAGGACTTTTCGATCAGCTCCAGCAGGCGCCCCGTCGGCTTGCCGCCGCCGACCGGGACACCGCTTCCGGCCGGTTTCATACTTTGCCAGAAAAACGCATGGTTCCAGGCCTGCGCGGCGTTATTGAAAACGGCCGCCTTGTCCGGTACGCCGGCGCTTTCCACAAGCACTTTTTCCAGCGGCTGCCCGGCCAAGGGTGTGCCGGCGACCAGTTTGTTCAAAGCGTCGATATAGGCTTGATGATGCTTGCCATAGTGGAAGCTCATCGTCCGGGCGGACACGTACGGTTCCAATGCGTCCTGAGCGTAAGGCAACGGCGGCAGTTGAAACACAGTCGCAACCGATGGTCCCACCGCCCACCCCGAAACGGCCAGCCCCACAAACGGCATCAAGGTCAACATCTTGAAACCGGCATCGAAAATATCGGCGCTCATCTTCTTGCTCCTTTCATTTTCCCGATAATTTACGGACGATCGTCGCCACGTGTTTGCCCTGGTATTTTGCGATGGCCAACTCATTGGCGCTCGGCTGGCGCGAGCCGTCCGCGCCGGCCAGCGTCGAAGCGCCATAGGGGCTGCCACCCGTGATCTCGCCCATATTGAGCAGGCGTTGCTCGGCATACGGAACCCCGACAATGATCATGCCGTGGTGCAGCAGCGTGGAGTGAAAACTCGTGATCGTGGTCTCCTGGCCGCCGTGCTGGGTGGCCGTGCTGGTGAAGACGCTTCCGACCTTGCCCACCAGCGCGCCTTTCATCCATAGCGGGCCGGTCTGATCGAGCAGATTGCGCATCTGGGCGCACATGTTCCCGAAACGCGTCGGCGTCCCGAAGATAATGGCGTCCGCTTCGGCGAGCCGTTCCGGCTTGGCCACCGGAATATGCGCAAACTTGCGACGGGCCGACTTGGCGCCGCTCTTTTCCAAGGCATCGTCCGGAACGAGTTCGGGCGCCTGATAAAGCTCGACCGCGCATCCTTGGACTTCGCCTGCTCCGGACGCTTCAGCCTCGGCGAGTTGGTAAACGTGGCCATACATGCTGTAAAATACAATTTGAACTTTTACGATCACGACCGGTTCCTCCTTTCATTTCCACGGCATTGTTATGTTTCGCGCAACTCGCCAGCGGCAGGACGGTTTCCACGCTCCTGCCCAGCGCGTGTGTCCTGAACATCGCTCGCTTAGTCTGTATCCGGTCAGGTTAGGTCAGGTATCCCATTTTTCCCATGCAGGGAACGTCCTTTTGCCCGCTATAATGCCCGGAGCTTATCGGAAGCGCAATCCGGCTTCCCCTTATTTTGCTCTTCCAAGTCTCTTACACAGCATATGCGAGATCGTAAATGCGGGGTGGCGGAGGGTCGCTCATCAAAGGCTCGGTGTCAATAGACATAGTGCTGTGGCGCGCCAACTTGGGAGTGCTGCGGAGGGTCAGCCCTTATAATAGAGATTAGCGCCTTATTCATCAGCTCCTTTGCAATTCCTTCTCGATTTGCTCAACCCGGGAGCGCAACGCGACTTCAACGGCCAGTCTGCACTTCAACTTCTTCAACTGGCAACTGATCGCCACACCGGTCTTGGCCCCGAGAATCGCGGCGACTTCCCGTTGCGTCCGTCCGCCGTATTTACAAAGCATCCTGCTGGCTACCGCCCGCCAAGTAGCGTCTCGGCGTCTTGCCAGCAGACATTCCCGCCCTATCCCAGCCCGCTTCGCAACCGCTTTCAGGATTAAGTCGACGCTCAAATGTCGTCCGGTCTGCCGAAAGGAGACATCCTCCTGAACGCCGCGCTGCTCAAGCTGATCGCGGTAACAGGGGATGTGCCGTCAATTGTTAAAATTGGATAGTTTCCGATTTACATTTCTCTGTGCTTTTCCTCTCCGATCCGAACTTTTTAATGATCCTTTTGGAGTGTCCCGTCACCCCGATTATGAT